>Ga0307515_10000090_pt1 | contig 215043 bp, 191 predicted proteins | sample 17_EM_MG_FD_194513 | JGI IMG/M metagenome (GOLD analysis project Ga0307515, IMG submission 194513) | Populus trichocarpa ectomycorrhiza microbial communities from riparian zone in the Pacific Northwest, United States - 17_EM | ecosystem: Host-associated > Plants > Roots > Unclassified... | reverse complement strand
GCCTCCAGCTTGAACTCCAGCGTGTATCGCGCTCGGTGCTTTGCTTCGTCTCGTCTGCTCATCTCTCGCTCTCCATGAATGCATTTTCTGCTTCAGCTTTGGAGTACGTCTTTCAGGGGCAAGTCCACTTGCTGAGGTTGTGGCTAAGTTCAAGGAGATGGCGGCACACGCAGAGAAGCCTGAAGACATTTGGGCTATCGAAGAGTGGCTTGGTCAGCAGCGGCGCAACATCGAAACGAAGTACGACTTCAGGTACTCGCAGCTTGTCATGGTCTTTGGGAGGCTCGTACGTGAGAACCGAATCACAGAGCAGCAGCTTGAAGGCCTTGCGGAAGAAAAGCTCGCGTTCATTGAGCGCATTGCAACGCTCTGAGCCAACAAGTGCATTGGAAGAGGCCCAGACGCGCGAGCCCTAACCCTTCAAGCTGACGTGGGAGCACGGTGAAGCCGCGCGACTCTAGCAGTTCAAAGGGATCCAGTACACGCCGGTGGATTCCATCGCGACGGTGTCGACGCGGCAGACCTTGAGCCAATCGGCCAGAGCATTGAGATCGATCGTGAAGCTTGGGAACTCGCGTACAGGCTGATCGTCTTGATCGGGCGGCACGGCCACGAAGTGGGACGCGCTGCCGATGTCAATACCGTCGCGCAGCAAGGGCTGGCAGCAACCTGCAAAGACCTGGAGCACGGGCCGCAGCGGCTGCGTACACTGCGCTGAGCCGGCTCGCGAGGGGCCGGCAGCCCGGTACCCATGTTCGATCCCAAGGCCCTGCGCAGCTTTCTCGATGTCCTGTCCGATGCGGTGCTGGTGCTCGACCGCAGCGCGCGGGTCTATTTCGCCAACACCGCCGCGTTGCGTCTTTTGCATGCCGAGGCCGGCAGCGCGTTGGCCGATCTGACGCCGCTGCTCGGCGAGCCGTTGGTCGCGTCGGTCTCGCAGGTGCTGGCCAAGGGCGTGGCGCGCGTGGGCGCACCGAAGCCCGCGCTGCCCGAAACGCTCACCTTGCCGGATGGCCGCTCCTTCGGCGTGGCCTTGTCGCCGCTGGAAGGCGAGCGCTGGGCCTTGCGGCTGGCGGCTCAGGGGTCGCTCCCGGGGGCGCCGGCGGCCACCTCCGGGGCCGAGGCCTCGATGTCGACCGAACTGCTGGGCATGTTCTGGGAGTCGCCGTTCCCGGCCTGCTTGCAGGACAGCGAGTTCCGCATGGTTCACATGAACCAGGCCTTTGTCGACTTCACCGGGTTCAGCGCAGCGCAACTGATCGGCCGCGACCCGGTGGAGATGCAGCCGCCGGAAGACCGCGAACTGATCCTCGCCTATCGCAGCCAGATCCAGGTGATGTCGCAGTCCGGCCAGCCGGCGCGGCTGATGGAGCGCCGGTTGATCCACGCCGACGGCCGCGAGCGCTGGTACCGCGGCACCTGGCGCATGTGGATCGACGACCAAGGGCGCACGCGCTACCTCTCCGTGCTGCAAGACAGCACGGCCGAGCACGTGGCACGCGAACGCGCCGACCGCTCGGCACGCGAGCTCGACGACTGGTTCGACCTGAGCCCGGTGGGCATGGTGCTGTTCGACGAGCAGGGCCTGCTGGTGCGCACCAACCCCGCCTTCGAGGCGCTGGTGGGCCAGGTGCCGGTGCTGATGTCGGAAGCCGAGCCCGGCATCCAGCAGCTGCTGTGCTGGCAGGGCGACCGGCCGCTCGAGGGCCTGGAGCCCGGCACCAACCCGGTGGAGGCGCAGGCCTGGGTCTCGGGCCGCGGCGCGGGGCAGTTTGATGGCAGCCTGCGCCGACTGCGCTCTGCCGTGCGCAGCTACCGCACCGCGAGCGGGCAGCTGCGCTACATGGCGGTGGTGGAAGACCGCAGTGCCGAAGAAGAGCGCGACCTGGCGCAGATGCAGATCGGCGCGTTGATGGACACCGCCGGTGTCGGGCTGGCCACTTTCCAGGAACAGTCGGGCTGGGTGCAGCACAGCAGCGCGCTCGCGCCACTGAGCGCGGATGCCGACGAGGTGCCGGCCTCGGCGGCCTTGCAATCGATACGCCGCGATGTGGTGGTGGGCGAGTCGCTGCCGGAATACGAGCGCCTGCAGTACGCGCTGCGCCATGCGCAGCGCGCCGAGGTGCGCTATGCCATTCGCCACCCCGAGCTGGGCCAGCGCTGGCTGCTGACGCGGGTGGAACCCGCCACGCTGGCCTCGGGCAAGCGAACGACTTCGGTGGTCACGCTCGACATCACCGAGCAGCACCAGTCGCAGCAGCGCAGCGAGACGCTGCTGCACGAGATGACCACCATTCTCGAGAGCACGACGGCCGGCATCGCGTATTTGCGCGGCAGGGTGCTGGTGCGCTGCAACAGCCGCTTCGAGGCGCTGCTGGGTTTTCATGCGGGCACGGTGGTGGGCAGCGGTGTGCACGAGCTGTTTGCCAGCCAGCCGCATGCGCAGATGCTGATTGCCGACATCGAGGCGGCGCTCGAGAACGACACGGTTTTCGAGTCCGAGATTGCAATCGACCTGCCGGACCTGGCGCGGCAGTGGTGTGCGTTGACGGTGCGCCGAGCCGGGCCGGCCGGTGATGCGTCCGAGGCGATCGCGGTGCTGTCCGACATCACGCGGCTGAAGGCTCAGCAGACGGAGCTGGAAGCGCTGGCGCGCGACCACGAGCTGATGTTCAGCCTGTCGGAGGTGGGCATTGCCTTCATTCGCGACGACCGCATCCAGCGTGCGAACCAGGCCATGTGCGAGCTGACCGGCTACCACGGCAGCACGATCGAGTTGCCGATGGCCACGCTGTTCGCCAACGCTGCCGAGCACGACCGGCAGCGCGAGAACACGCGGACTGGCGTGCAGCGCGACGGCAGCTGGAAGGGCGAACGCCAGCTGCGCCGCCGTGACGGGAGCCTGATCTGGGTGCAGGTGAGCGCGCGGCCGGTCATCGAGCATGACCCGGAAGCCGGCTTGATCGCGTCGTACGTCAACGTCGACGACCGCCACCGTGCACAGCAGGCGGTGGGCCTGCAGGCCGAGCGCACGCGTGCCATCCTCGACTCGGTGCTGGTGGGCATCGTGACCGTGGGCCCGCGCGGCATCGAGTGGATGAACCGCTCGGCACGGCGCATGTTCGGTGGTGACCTGGCCGACTTCATCAACCAGCCGATGAGCACGGTGGCCACGCCCGGGGAGGACCATCCCTTCCGGCAGACGCACTATCTGAACGACCTGGTCGAAGGCCAGGCCGAGACCTTCGAATGCCGCGTGAAGGGACGAGACGGCCGCGAGTTCTGGGTGGTGGGCAATGCAGTGGCCACCGGGCGCGAGTCGACCGGCCGGCAGCTCACCTACGCCTTGCTCGACATCGAGCGGCGGCGGCAGGCCGAGGCGCAGACGGCGCAGGCACAGGCCTCGCTGCAGCGCGTGATCGAGGCGGCACCGCTGGCCATCACGCTGTTCGACGCGGCCAGCCTGCGCGTCCTGCAAGTCAACCAGGTGGCCGCGGCCAGCGCCGAGCTGCCGCCGGCGCAACTGATCGGGCGTTCGCCGGAAGAGATCTTTTCGCCGGCCTTGGCCGAGCAGCGCCGCTGGGACATGGCCAAGGCGCTGGCCGCGAGCGACGTGACGCACCGCGACTACCGCGTCGAGATCAATGGCGAGACGCGCCACTGGGATGCACGTTACCTGCCGCTGGCGGCTCCGGGCGCACCCCCCGACCAGCTGCTGCTGGTGGCCACCGATGTGACGGAACAACGTGCCGCGCAAGAGGCCCGTTTCGAGGCCGCAATCGCGCAGCGCGAGATGCTGGTGAAGGAAGTGCACCACCGCATCAAGAACAACCTGCAGGGGGTAGCGGGCCTGCTGCAGCAGATTGGCGCCCGCAAGCCGGAGATGGCCTCGGCGATGGCCGAGGTGGTGGGCCAAGTGCAGGCCATCGCCCAGGTCTACGGCCTGCAGGTGGGCGTGACCGGGCCGCTGCGCGTGAAGAGCGTGCTGGAGGCCATCACCGGCTCGGTGCAGCGCACCTTCGGCCGCACCATCCGGCTCACGGTCGATGGGCCGGCGCCGCACCTGTGGGCGCTGCCCGAAGCGGAGTCGATCCCGATCGCGCTGACCGTCAACGAGCTGCTGACCAACGCCATCAAGCACAGCGTCGCGATCAATGACCCGTCGGCGGTGTACTGCAGCCTGGTGTGCAGCGACACAGGCATCCAGATCGCCATTGCCAACCGGGGTCAGTTGCCGGTGGGCTTCAGCCTGACGCGTTTTCCTGGTGGCGTATCGGGCCTCGGGCTGGTGCGTGCGCTGCTGCCTCGGCGCAATGCGGGCCTCACGGTCGAGCAGCAGGGCGACGACGTGGTGGCGACGATCGCGTTGACCTCGCCAGGCGTGACACGGCTCGAGCAGGTGTGACATCCGGAGCGGCTGCTTACAAGGCAGCACGTGTGTTTGCCGGGTGTATCAGTCACAATCGACGATCGCCCCATGGGCGGGCAAGCAGGACGAATCGTGACGCAAAAAGGCAAGATTCTCGTGGTCGACGATGACCGGCTCGTGCTGGCGACGCTGACGCACGGCCTCGCCGCTGCCGGCTACGAGATCATCGATGCCGACAACGGCGACGATGCCATGCTGTTGGCCCGTGCCCATCGGCCCGACCTGGCCTTACTCGACATCCGCATGGAGGGGAAAAGCGGATTCGACGTCGCCGAGTTCCTGCGCGACTACTGCCAGATGCCCTTCATGTTCCTGTCGGCCTTCTCGGACGACGAGACCGTGGCCCAGGTGAAAGCACTCGGCGCGGTGGCCTACCTCGTCAAGCCGCTCGACATCCGCCAGATCGTGCCCGCGGTCGAAGCGGCATTCGCACAACTCAGCAAGCGGCAAGTCGAAGCGGCCAATGCCGGCCATGCCTCCTCCGAAGACGTGCTGGCGCAAACCGTCGCGATGGCGGTCGGCGTGCTGATGCACCGCTACTCGCTGCCGCGCGCCGCGGCGCTGGAGCGGCTGCAGCGATTGGCCACCACCGAATCGCGGCCTTTGCATGTGCAGGCCGAGCGCCTGCTCGAAGCGGTCGAGTTGCTGTCCAAGCCTGGTGAGGCTTGAGCGCTGGCGCCGTCTTTTTGGACGCAAAGGGCGCAAAGAAGACGCAAAGTTCGCAATGAAGACATGAATTTTCTTTGCGGACTTTGCGTGTATTTCTTCGCGTCCTTTGCGTCCAGAAATACCTGTCCCCGCCTCGGTCTCCGCTAAGCACCTAACCAGAACACGAAGCGAGCCCCGCGGTCGACTTCGCCTTCGGCCCAGATGTCGCCTCCGTGGCGCCGGATGATGCGGCGCACGGAAGCCAACCCCACCCCGGTGCCTTGGAAGTCGTTGGCGCTGTGCAGGCGCTGGAACACGCCGAACAGGCGGTCCGAGAAGCGCATGTCGAAACCGGCGCCGTTGTCGCGCACGCTGAAGGCCGGCCGGCCCTCGTGTTCGGTTCGCTCGAACCAGATGCGCGGCTCGCGGCATTTGGTGGTGTATTTCCAGGCGTTGCTCAGGAGGTTTTCCAGTGCCACGCGCAGCAGCGTCGCGTCGCCTTGCACCTGCATGCCGGGTTCGATGTAGATGTCGATCTGGCGCTCGGGTGACTGGCGGCGCAGGTCATCGACGATGTAACCCACCAGTTGCGTCAGGTTGACCGGCTGGCGTGTGAGCGGGCGCGACGAGAGCTGCGACAGCGCAAGCAGCGAGTCGATCATGCTGTTCATGCGCGCAGCGGCGCCCAGCACGCGGTCGAGGTGGTCGTTGCCGATGCGGTCGAGCAGGCGGCCGTAGTCTTCCTTCACGATCTTGGTGAAGCCTTCGACCACGCGGATCGGTGCGCGCAGGTCGTGCGAGACGGTGTAGCTGAAGGATTCATGGTCGCCGTTTTCGTCTTCGATGGAAGACGGGGAGGGCGCGCTGGCACTCGACATGGCGGGCACGTCGCGGGCCGTGCCCACGTAGCCGGCGAAACGGCCTTCGGCATCCAGCAACGCCGCGCCGCGCAACACGAGGGAATGCCGCTGCCCTGCAGCGTCGCTGCGCCAGACCGGCAAGGCGTCGAGCGGAGCGTGACTTTGCGCACGCGCGCGCAGCAAGGAATCGTCCGACTGGAAGGTCTCCCACAGCAGCGGTTTGCCGTCGACATCGGTCTGCGGGTTGATGGCCGTCACCGATGAGCGCAGTTGCGTGAGCCGGTGCTGCGCGTTGGTGCGCCACTGCCAGACGTCGAGGGTGCCGGTCAGTGCGTGGGCTTCGGCTCGGCTGGCCTGCAGTTCGGAGCCGAGCTGCCGCTGCCGGCGCTGCAGATGCAGCGCCCAGGCCAGGGTGGCCGCGGCGGCCAGGGTGGCGAGCAGTGCCAACGCGGAGAGCAGCACAAGCGTCATTGCAATGATTGTAAGGACTGACAACGCGGCATCGCGTGACGCAGCGGGGCAATTCAAGTCACTTCGCACATCTGCCGAAAACACCACGGTAAGCCGCAATGGCCGCTGCTCACTCAACCCCGCGGCCGTTCGCCGTGTCGCCTTTTTCTCAACGTCTATGCCCTTGCTGAGCTTTCGTCTGTTGCTGGTTTTGGCTGCGATTGCGGCCGGGTTGTCGCTGGCCGTGGCTCACGGCGCGGCGCGCTGGCTGAGCCTGTCGGCGGTGGCGGCACTGGCGGGGGCTATGTTGTTGCGCCGGGTGGGACGCAGAACGGGCGATGGGGACGATGCCGGCTCCGGCTCCGGCAGCGAGCCAAACCCACCGCCATCGGCGGACCCCGCGGCGGTGTACCTCGACCTGCTCAACCAGGTGGCGCGCTGTTCGGCCACTGCCACCACCTTGCATGAAGCGCTTCACGCTGTCGGCGCCACGCTGGCCCACGGCCTGGTCGCGCGCGATCTGCTGGTGTGGCGCGTGGTGTCGTTGGCACACGACACGGCCGAACTGTGCGCGCTGAGCGGCACCGACGAGATCGAGCCGACCACGCGCATGACGGTGCGCAGCCACCTGAGCGGCACCGGCCTGGCCGTGCTGCGCCAACACCCCACCATCACGCCTCCGCACGCGGGCGCCCATTGCTGCGGCGTGGCTGTGCCGATCTCGGTGGCCGGCCGCTGTGTCGCGGCCATCGAGTTGCACGCGGTGCCCTGTCGAGCAGACGACGCAGCACTGCACAGCATGCTGGAAACCGTGCAGCTGCAATTGGGCCTGCTGGCCGAGCGCGATGCGGTGCGCAGCCGGCCTGAGTCGTTGTCGCCTGGGCAAGCGGGCACGGAGCCGGGCGCCGAGTTCCTTCACACCCTGGTGGAGAACCTGCCCGTCAGCCTGTATGTGTTCAGCGTCACGGACCGGCGCATTCTCGGCATCAATGGCCACGCCGAGCGGGAGTTCGACCTGCAGCGCGGGCATTTGATCGGCAAGACGCTGACCGAGGCCTTTGGCCACGAGGTGAGTCAACTGGTTGAACCGGCGCTTGCCGAGGCGCTGGCAACGCAGGTCGCGGTCGAACGCAATTTCGATCTCGACGGGCCGAAAGGGCGGCGCATCGTCAGCGCGCGTTATGTGGCGCTGCTCGACGGGGCGGGTCGCCCCAGCGTGCTGATGGCCATGGTGCGCGACATGACGCGCGAGCGCCTGGCCGAACGCGAGCTGCAGGAATCGGAGGCCCGCTTCAAGGAGTTCGCCGAGACGGTGGACGACAGCCTCTTCGTGACCAACCCGGACCGCAGCCACTATGAGCTGCTGACGCCGGTGACCTTCGGTGGCCAGCGTGCAACACGGGTGAACTTCGACGGTCGGCGCGAGACGCTCGTCAACTTCCGCGCCAGCGCTGATTCGCCCACGTCCCAGGCCGACCCGGCCGACCTGCCGGTGCTGGAAGCCCGCCGGCAGCTCGAGCTGATGCTGGAGCCGACCGACACCGTCTACCGCATCCGCCACCCCCAGATGGGCCTGCGCTGGATGCGCACGCGCACCCGCTCGCGCCGCATGCCCGATGGCCAGATCCGCGTGTTCGGTCTGGCTTCTGACGTGACCGCGGAGCGTGAACAACAGATCGAGTTGCAGCGTGCCCGCGATGCCGCCGAACAGGCCAGCCAGGCCAAGAGCCAGTTCATGGCCAACATGAGCCACGAGATCCGCACGCCGATGAACGGCATTCTCGGCATGACCGAGCTGCTGCTCGGCACCACCTTGTCGGACAAGCAGCGCCGCTTCGTGCAGGCGGTGTACCGCTCAGGTGAATCCCTGCTGGAGATCATCAACGACATCCTCGATTTCTCGAAGATCGAAGCCGGCAAGCTCGAGTTGGCCAGCATCGATTTCGTGCTACGCGGCGTGGTCGAAGACACGCTGGAGCTGCTGGCTCCGCGTGCGCACGAGAAAGGCCTGGAACTGAGCTTCCGCGAAGAGGCCGGCTTGCCCATCGTCGTCAACGGTGACCCACTGCGCCTGCGCCAGGTGCTGACCAACCTGGTGGCCAACGCCATCAAGTTCACCGAGCAGGGCGAGGTGGTGGTGAGCCTGCGCGCCTTGCCCGCCGCGGGCCCCGGCCACTTCGAATTCACGGTGCACGACACCGGCATCGGCATCGAGGCCGATGTGCTGCCGCGCCTGTTCAGCGCCTTCACCCAGGCGAGCGTGGGCATGTCGCGCCGCTATGGCGGCACGGGTCTGGGCCTGACCATCTCCAAGCAGCTGGTCGAACTGATGGGCGGCCAGATCGAGGTGCAGAGCCAACCCGGCATCGGCTCGCGCTTCATCTTCGGGCTGCCATTCGGTGTGGTCGAAGCCGACAACGCCGCGCTGGGCCTCGATTTGCTGACCATGCCCCAGCTGCGTGTGCTGGTGGTGGAAGACAACGACACCAACCGCATCGTGCTCGACAACATGCTCAACGCCTGGGGTATGCAGGTGGTGCTGGCCGAAGATGGCCGCCAGGCCCTCGACATCCTGCAAGGCAAGACGGCAACCGACCCCCACTTCGACCTGGCCCTGGTCGATATGCGCATGCCCCGCCTGGACGGCATGGGCTTGGCCTTGGCGCTGCAGGCGGCGGGCTCGCACCCGGAGATGAAGATGGTGCTGCTGTCTTCGGTGTCATCACCGGACGACGTGCGTGCGGCGCACCAGGCAGGTTTCCACAGATTCGTGCCCAAGCCCATCAGAAAGGCCGAGTTGCGACAGGCCATTCTGGGCATTTCTGCCTCGATTACGGAGGTGGCCCGATTGACGCCGCGGCTGAACGCCCACATCCTTGTCGTGGAAGACAATGTGGTCAACCAGGAAGTGATCGGGCAGATGCTCAGAACGCTGGGGTGCCGGGTGCAGGTAAGTTCCGGCGCATTGGCGGGCCTGCGGGCCATGTGCGAAAAACCCTTCGACCTGGTGCTCATGGACATTCAGATGCCGGGCATGGACGGCGTGGAGGCGCTCAACTGGTTCCGTCGCGGTACGGCGGGCCGATTCAACTTCCTGACTTCAGCAGATACTCCGATCATTGCGGTCACGGCCAATGCCCTGGGGGGAGACGAGGAACGCTTCCTGGGCCTGGGCTTCGATGACTATCTGTCCAAACCGTTTCGCCAGAGTCAACTGCTTGCCATGCTGACCAAACACCTTCGCCCCGCTGCCCCCGCCGATGCCGGCGATACAGGCGCTTCCGGCAGTGCCTCGGCTCCGGGTGCCGGCAGCGGCGGGCACGGTGATGCGGAGCTTGACGCCAGCGTGCTCGACGCGCAGGCGCTGGAGCGTCTGCGCGAACTCGACCCCAATGACGAAAATCACCTGATGGAACGTGTGGTCAGCGCCTTCGATAGCTCGGTGGCTCGGCTCATGCCCCAACTGCAGGAGGCCTTGGACACCAATGAACTGGGGGGTATTCGCCATGTGGCCCACACCCTAAAATCTTCTTCCGCCAGCATCGGAGCCATGAAGTTGTCCAGAATGTGCTCGGACGTCGAATCCAGGGCCCGCCATGAGCAAACCGAGGGCATGGCCGATCGCATTGCCCAGCTCCAGGCCGAAGTCGAAATCGTTCGTGTGGCGCTCAAGCGGATCGTGAGCATCTGACCCATGACTTCCAGCGCCGCCTTGGTTGACGACGATCTGCTGATTCAGCCCAAGGTGTTGCTCGTCGACGACGACGAAGTCAACCTGCTGCTCACCGCCATTGCCCTGCGCGAGCGCGGTTTTGCCATCACCGAAGCCACCAGTGGCGAGCGCGCCATCCAGCTGCTGGCCGACTGGCTGCCCGACGTGGTGGTACTCGACGCCCTGATGCCCGGGCTCGATGGTTTCCAGACCTGCCATGAGCTGCGAGCGCTGCCGGGCTTCGAGTCGTTGCCGGTGCTGATGCTCACCGGCCTCGACGACGACGCCTCCATCACCCGCGCCTACGAAGCCGGCGCCACCGATTTCTTCGTCAAATCCACCCAATGGAGCCTGCTGGCCGGCCGGCTGCGCTACCTGCTGCGCTCGTCGCGCACGCGCCTCGAGCTCGAGCGGAGCAAGGCCAAGCTGGCCCGCGCGCAAGACCTGGCCCGCATGGGCAGCTTCGACTGGCGTCTCGGCAGCGGCAGCCCGGTGTTCTCGGTCGAGGGCCTGCGGGTCTTCGGTCTGGGAGCGGGCGACAGCGCCACCATGCGCAGCGTGCTGCGCATGGTGCCTAACGACGACCGCGAAGGGTTCCTGATGGTGCTGCATGACGTGTTCCGTCACAGCTCCGTGCTGGCCACCGACATCCCCGTCACGCTGCCCGACGGCCGGCAGCAGCGCATCGTGCACGTGGAAGCCGAGCCCGAGTTCAACGAGCACGGCAACCTGTCGGGCTACACCGGCATCGTGCAGGACGTGACCGACCGCCGCATGGCCGAAGACAAGATCCGCCACCTGGCGAACTTCGATGCGCTCACCGGCCTGCCCAACCGCCGCCAGCTCATCTGGCGCGCCGAGCGCGCGCTCGAACATGCGCGCCGCCTGAACCACCCGGTGGCGCTGCTGCTGATCGACCTCGACCGCTTCAAGGTCATCAACGACACGCTGGGCCATGGCGCCGGCGACGAGTTGCTGATGGAGGTGTCGCGCCGCCTGCGCTCCTGTGTGCGCCACTCCGACCAGGTGATGGAAAGCTCCATCGAATCCATGGGTTCGCGTTCGCACCGCACGCTGGAGGCCGTGGGCCGCCTGGGTGGCGACGAGTTCGTGGCCTTGCTGCCCGAGGTCTCGGATGAAAGCGATGCCGAGCGCGTGGCCGATCGCATTCTTGATGTCATGCGCGAACCCATCTTCGTCGGCGGGCAAGAGTGCTTCGTGACGGCCAGCGTGGGCATTGCGATGTTCCCGCGCGACGGCGCCACCGTGGCCGACCTGATGCGCAACTCCGACGTGGCCATGTACTCGGTCAAGGCACAAGGCCGCAACGCCGCGCTGCTGTACCGCCCGGCGCTGGCCGGCAAGGGCCGAGAAAAGCTGGAACTCGAGAGCGCGCTGCACAAGGCCATCGAGCGCAACGAACTGGTGCTGCACTACCAGCCCAAGGTCGACGTGCGCGGCGCCAAGATGGTGGGCGTGGAGGCACTGATGCGCTGGCAGCGCGGCAGCGTGCTGGTGCCGCCGGGCGATTTCATTCCGTTGGCCGAAGAGACCGGCCTCATCATTCCGCTGAGCGAGTGGGCGATCCGCGAGGCAGCCCGCCAGGCCCGCCTGTGGCAAGACAGCTTCGGCTTCTCCGACTCCATTGCCGTCAACCTGCCCAACCGTTTGTTCGAACGAACCGATCTGGTCGAAAACATTCACCAGGCCGTCACGCTGTACGGCGTGCCGCACCATGCCATCGAGCTTGAGATCACCGAAACAGGCCTGATGAAGGACCTGCAGAACGTGATCCCGTCACTGCACCGGCTCAACGAAATCGGTGTCGAGATTTCGATCGACGACTTCGGCACCGGCTATTCGTCGCTGGCCTACCTCACCACGCTGCCGATCAGCGAGCTGAAGATCGACCGCTCCTTCGTGCGCGACCTGGGCATGACGCCGCAGAGTTCGGCCGTGGTCACCGCCATCATCGCGCTGGCCCGCTCGCTCGGCCTGCGCGTGATTGCCGAAGGCGTCGAGAACATGCGCCAGATGGAGGTGCTGCACCGCCTGGGTTGCGTGGTGATGCAAGGCTTCCTGTTCAGCAAGGCGCAACCGCCCGATCTGCTCGAGCAATGGCTTGAGCAAACCGTGCTTCCGCGCAAGGCGCCGTGGATCGTCAATGCCGGTGAGGCCGACGCGGCCGATGTGCTGCGCGCCGCCGTCGAGGCGCGCTCGCGTTTCACGCCCTGAGGTCCAAGCGACTCTCTTTTTGATCTGAGAGCCTGAGAGTTTTTCGTTCATGCCCGCTCATCACGCCAAAAGACGCCGGCTCGTCGTTGCAAATGCTCGCCATAGCCCGAGCTATGGCTGTGCTTTGCGTCTAAATCCAGCGCCTTTTGACGCGCTGCTCGGGCACGCCCGAAAAACTCTCAGGCTCTGACTCCCGATGGACACGACACGTGCGGCTCCGCGAGCCGCTTCAGACGCCCTGCCACCCCAGCTTGCCAAGGCGGCGCTGCGCAGGCTGGTCCTTGAAAAGCTCGAACCGACCCCCGAAAACTACGCGCGTGCCTACCACCAGGAAGCCGGCACGCCGGTGCCTGGCGCAGCCGCGCCGGCAGCATCGGCGGTCGACAAGCAGGAGTCGGCTGCGCAGGCCGTGGCGCTGGCCAGCCTCGTCGAGCGCATCGTGCGAGGTGTGCAGCGCGGTGGCCGCCAATGGACGGTGGCGCGCAAGAAAGAAAGCCTGCAACGTGTGCTGTCCAGCTCGCGCAGTGACGTGCAGCGCATGCAGCAGCGCCTGAGCCAGCTGCTGGCCGGTTGGGAAAGCGACACCATCGACGGGGCCGTCGACCCCGAGGCTCTGGCGGTCGAAGTCGAGCAGCCCTGGGGCGAGCCGACGCAGCCGGCACCGCTGGCCATGGAGGCCTCATCAGCCCCGTCCAGCGAGACCACGCCGATCTGGCACGAGCTGTTGAGCAGCCTCGGTGGCACGCTGCAGCTGGCCATGCCGCCTGCACCGGCCGTCAATGCCGAACTCGCCGACGAGATTGCCGAACTGACCAAGCGCATTCGCGAGCGCGGCCCCACGGTGGGGCAGAGCGATGAACTCGAACAACTCTGCAAGCGCGCTTCGCGTGTGCTGGCGCATCGCCATCACCTCATCGACCAGCTCGGCGGCCTGTGCGAGCAGCTCACCGCCAGCCTCACCGATTTGGCCGAGGACGAGAGCTGGGCCAAGGGCCAGTGCGAGGTCATGCAAAACGAGATCGCCTACGGCCTCACGGCGCGCAGCGTGCGCTCGGTCAGCGAGCTGCTCGACAACACACGCGCACGGCAGAAGCAGCTTCGCATCGAGCGCGCCAAGGCCCGTGATTCGCTCAAGACCCTGATCAACCAGATGCTGAGCGAGCTGGGCGAGTTGGGTTCGCAGACCGGCCGCTTCCACGACAACCTGGGCCGCTATGCCGGCGTGATCGAAAAGGCCGATTCGCTCGAAAGCCTTGCCGGTGTCGTGCGCGAGATGGTCGAAGAGAGCCGCACGGTGCAATCGCTGGTCAAGGTGGCACAAGGCAAGCTGCAATACGAACAGGGGCGAGCCACCGATTTGTCGGAGCGCGTGGTCGAGCTCGAAACCGAGCTACTGCGCCTGTCTGAAGAAGTGTCGACCGACCAGTTGACCCAAATTGCGAACCGCCGCGGTTTGATGCATGCCTTCGAGGCCGAGCGCGGGCGTCTGGAGCGTGAAGGCACGCAGTTGTCGATCGGCTTGCTCGATGTCGACAACTTCAAGAAGCTCAATGACGAGCTGGGCCATGGTGCGGGCGACGTGGCATTGAAGTCGCTGGCCGAAGTGGTCAGCAAGGCCTTGCGGCCGATGGACCTGGTGGCTCGCTACGGCGGTGAAGAGTTCGTGGTGTTGCTGCCCAACACGCCGGTTGCCGAGGGCGAGCAGATCCTCACGCGGCTGCAGCGCTCGCTCAGCGGCGGCTTGTTCATGCACGAGCAGAAGCAGGTATTCGTCACCTTCTCGGCCGGTGTCACGGCCTACCGCCCCGGCGAGCGAATCGAAGTGGCGCTGGAGCGGGCCGACGAGGCCTTGTACGAGGCCAAGCGGACCGGCAAGAACCGCACTTGCGTCGGCTGATGCCGATCGAGCGAGTGGCGCTTTCCTGATTTACCCCTGCGGTGCCCGGGTGCATGGCCCGGCAGCGTACCCTGCGGTTCGTGGCGCTGCATCGAGCGTCGACCCGAGGAGATCCGCATGACAAGCACACGCCCCCGTTTTGAATCCGTGATAACTGTGATCACCATCGGCCTCGGCGGCACGTTGCTGCTGGCCGGCTGCGCCACCAAGACGCTGGATGCGCAATGGTCCGACCCGCAATTGACTGGCGGCAACCCGCTGCGTGGCGCGCGTTTGCTGGTGGTGTGCGAGGCACAAGACCTGGTGCTGCGACGCATCTGCCAGGACCAGGTGGGTGCCCAGGTGATGGCGGCTGGTGCGACACCGGTCGCAGCGCCTGACGTCGCGGCCGACGCATCCGGCAGCCCGGCGCAGTACTTGGCTGCTGCGAAGGCGGCGAGCGCAAAGGCCGTGTTGCTCACCGCGGTTGCCGCCGACAGTTCCGTGGCCAAGTCCGGCCTCACGGTCGGCTTCGGGCTCGGTGGTTTTGGGGGCGGCGGCTTCGGCGGCGGCGTGGGTGTCTCAGCACCTGTCGGTGGCACCAAGGTCGCCACGGGCTACGCGGCCAACGGGTCGATCACCGACGTGGCCAGTGGCCGCTTGATGTGGACAGCGAAAGCCACAGCCGCTCCCTCGGACGACCTCAATTCGCAGATCGCCGAGCTGGCGAAAGCGGTGGTGACGGGGGCGGGGAAGGCCGGGCTGTTCTGACTCGCGGCGGGCTGGCCGCGCTCAGAGGCTTTCAAGCTCTCAGGCGCGTGGCGATCCGGGTGTCACCCAGCGCGCGAGTGTCGCGAACATCTCGTTGACGTTGATGGGCTTGGCGATGTGGTCGTTCATGCCGGCGGCCAGCGCGGCGTCGCGGTCGCCGACCATCGCGTTCGCCGTCATCGCGATGACCGGCAGCGCCTGCCGCAGCGGCTGCTGTCGAAGTGCCCGCGTGGCGGCGTAGCCGTCCATCACCGGCATCTGGCAGTCCATCAGCACGGCGTCGAATTCCTCGTGCTCCAGCACGTCCAGCGCCTCCTGCCCGTTGCGGGCCACGCTCACGTCGATGCCGGCGCGGCCCAGCAGGGCAAGCGCCAGCTCCTGGTTGACCTCGTTGTCTTCGACCAGCAGGATGCGGGCACCGCGAAGGCTGGCGCTTGGATCGGCGAAGAGCGCAGGTTCAAGCTCTGCATCGTGCAAGGCGCCAGGGGCCGTGATACCGAGCGCCATGTTGCAAGCGTCGACCAAGGTCGATGGCGTGACCGGCTTGACGAGCAGCGCGCTGACCGTTCGCCGCTGTTCGACCAGGCCTTGCAGCACGGCTTCGCGCGCTAGGGCAGGCATCATCAACGCGACCGGAATCTGCGGTCGCAGGGAGCCGCGCCGGCCCAGCGCGGCGGCGCCGGCAGGGTCGTCCATGCCGGGGATTTTCGAATCGACAAGCAGCAGCTCATACGCTGCGTTCTCCGCGTCGGCCTGCATCACGCGGTGCAGTGCTTCGGTGGCATTGGCCGTGGCGTCGGCATGGAGCCCCAGGGCCACACAGGTTGCGGTGAGCACCTCGCGCGCACCCGCGTTGCCGTCGACGATCAACACGCGCACCCCGCGCAAGCCCTGGGCTCGGCACTCGGCCGACGTCGTTGTCACGTCCATCTGCAGGCCGAAGCGCAGGGTGAAGCTGAAGCGGCTGCCTCGCGCCGCTTTGCTATCGACCTCCAGTTCGCCGCCCATCAGCCGCACGAGGTGCCGGCTGATCGCAAGCCCCAGCCCGCTGCCGCCGTAACGGCGGCTGGTGGATGCGTCCGCCTGCGAGAACGGCAGGAACAAGCGCTGCTGCACCTCGGGGCTCATGCCGATGCCGGTGTCGCGAACCTCAAAGCGCAACTGCACCGAGGTGGCGTCGCACGACGCCACCTTCACGACCACGGTGACCTCGCCACGTTCGGTGAACTTGACGGCGTTGTTGCCCAGGTTGAGCAGCACCTGCCCCAGGCGAGATGGGTCACCCACCAGCGCCGTGGGCAGCTGTGGCGACAGGTCCAGCAGCAGCTCCAAGCCCGCCTCTTCGGCCCGCATGGCGAGTACGTTGACGAGGTTGTCCAGCGCGGTGTCGAGGGAGAAAGGGATGGCCTCCACCTCCAGCTTGCCAGCTTCGATCTTCGAGAAGTCGAGGATGTCGTTGATGATGCCGAGCAGCGATTGCGCCGCGGCATGCGCCTTGTGGACGTAGTTGCGCTGTTGCGGTGCGAGCTCACCCTGCAAGGCCAGCGCCGACATGCCCAGGATCGCATTCATCGGCGTGCGGATCTCGTGGCTCATGTTGGCCAGGAACGAGCTCTTGGCCTGGTTGGCCGACTCGGCCGCGTCGCGTGCCAGCCGCAGCTCGGCGGTGCGCTGCTGCACGGTCTGTTCGAGCTCGTCCTGATGGCGGCGCGCCGCCGCCTCGGCCTGCTTGCGCTCGGTGAGGTCGTGCGCCAGGGCGACGAAGCCGGTGATGCGGCCCCCTTCGCCATGCTGCGCCGTGCGCGATAGCTGCACCGGCAGGCGGGAGCCGTCCTTGCGGATGAAATTCCATTCGCCATCGTCGGGCAGGCCACGGCGAGCTCGGGCGAAGAGGACTTCTGTGCCGGGCTCGATGGTGCTCCTCAGTTCCGCAGACAACTCACGTGCTTTGCGCGCGATTTCTGCCGGGTCGTGCCACGCCATCGGTGTCAGCTTGCCCACGACCTCATCGGCGGTGTAGCCGAGCAGGCGCTCGGCCGCACGGTTGAAGATGGTCACCACGCCGTCGGGGGTCACGGAGATGATGCCCGAGCCCACGTTGTCGAGCACCGTGCGCTGCAAGGCCGAAAGATGGCGCAGTTCGGCGTCGCGGTCCTCGATCACTTCCATCATCGCGTTGAAGCCTCCGCCCAGCCGCGCGACCTCGTCGGCCCCGGCAACTGGCACGCGGTGGCCGTAGTCGGCTCGCGTGCGCACCTGGTCCGCCGCGCTGGCCAGCGCGGCAATGGGGCTGACGACGCTGCGCTGCAGCCCGACCAGCAGGCTCAATGCGACAACCGCCAACAGCACGATCGTGCCGGCGGCGATCATGAGCAGTGCATTGCGGGTCTGGCGTTCGAGTTCGCCCAAGTGCATGACCAGATGCAGGCGCGCGCCGTCTTGCAGGCTCTGCACCAGTTCCACCGTGTGCCGATCGGGTGAGAGCGCCACGCCGTCGGCTCGTTGCAGCGTGAGCGAGGGCGCTGGCGAGGCCTGGTCACCGGCGCTGTAGCGGGCCAGTTCGCGGCCGCCGGCCAACACGATCCGCGCCTCGAGGATCTGCGCATTGGCGCGCAAGGTGTCGAGAATCTCCTGTGCCCGTGCGGCGTCGCCGAACGCCACCGCAGCCTCCGCCCCCACCGACACGAGTTCCGCATAGGGCTGCACGACGCTGCGTGCGCGGTCTTCGAGCGTGAAGCGCTCGAACAGCAGGATCGCTCCGGTTGCCATGGCGAAGGCCAGCAGCGCCGCGACGAACAGCGCCAGTGCCAGCTTGCCGCGGATGCCCACCGGCCGCCACGGGCTCATCGCCACCTCCGCAGCGCACCGTTCTCCACCACCTCGCGCGAGACCTCCAACATCTTGGACGGGATGGTCAGCGCAGCGGCGCGTGCCTGGTCCAGGTTGATGCTCATCTCGATGCGCTCGCCGGCCAGCAGCCGGATGACGCCGCCTTCTTCGAGGAATTCTGGAGTCCGGCCCACCGTGAGGATCGGTTGCTTCTTCAGCTCGGCCAGCGCAGCACGGCGCTCCGCGGCGAGAGGCAGATCGACGAAGACGATCTGGCATGCCGGAAGCTGCTCCAGCCGGGCGACACGCACGACCTCGAACAACCGGCCGTGCTCCATGCGGCCTTGGAAGGTTTCCTCCAGCGCATTGTCGAACTGGTTGCGGCCGAGAAGGCAGATCAACCACGGAGATTGCTCGCTGGCAAAGGCGCGCGTAGGCCACGTCACGTAGCGGGCAAAGTTGCGCAGGAACGCCGCTTCCACCCGCGCGGGGTCGGTGGCCCGATCTTGCGCGGCTGCGCCGCGCTGCCACAGCAACGCGGCCAGCAGGCTTGCGACCGCCACCCAGCGCCCTGGCCGCCTCACAACGTGACCCGCAGCGTGAACAGAACTTCGCGCGGGCGCGAGCGCGTGCTCTGCGACGGCCGGTAGGTGGCGTCACCCAGGTTCTTGCCTGCCAGTTCGAGGCTCATGTGTCGCCCGCCCGACAGCCACGAATAGCCGGCCAGCGCATTGAAGAGCGTGTAGCTCTGGCGCGAGGACGACGGCCCGTCGGGCTGCAGTGTCTGGTCGCGAACGATGTTGAAACCTCCGCCCAGGTAGGCTCCCTCCACGCCGGACGACGAGAAGTCGTAGCGCGTCCACAGGTTGGCCAGGTGCGGGGCGCTCATTGCCAGCCTGGCGCCGTGCAGCAGGCTCACGTTCTTGTAGTTGAGTTGCCCAGCGGCGTCCAGCGAGGCCGGGTCTTGCGCGAGGATGGCGTCGTCGTTGCCCGTGACCTCGACGATGCGCGCTTTCATGTAGCTGTAGGAGAGATACACCTGCCACTGCGGCACCGGCGTGATCGTGAGGTCGAGCTCCACGCCGCGAGAGCGTTGCTCGCCGCTTTGCAGGTTGTAGATCACCACCGATCCGGCCGAGTTCGTCTGCGCCAGATCGTTGACGATCCTGCGGTTGCGCAGGTCGAACACGCTCAGCGTGCCGGAGACGCGACCATCCAGCAGCTCGGCTTTCACGCCGAGGTCGAAGCCCTTGCCTTCGCTGGGCGCGGCGGGCGCGGTGGAACCGTCGAGTTGAAACAGGACGCGCGAGCCGGGCACGAAGGACTCGGCGTAAGAGGCGAAGGCGGCGAGCTGAGGGGTGACCTTGTAGAGCACACCCAGTTGCGGCGTGACCTTGCGTGCGTCGATGTCGTCGGCCTGCTGGGTCAGTCGGTTCGTGATCTGGCTGTCCGAGGAGGTCGAGCGCAGGCCGGCCAGCAGCAGCAGCCGATCGTCGAACAGGCCGAGGGTGCTGCCGGCATACACAGACTTGTCGGTGGAGTCCGTGCGGGCATCGTTGGCGTTCTGGGTGAGCGTGGACAGCGGGATGTTGACCGCGCGGTTCCAGGTGGACGGGTCGCGCAGATCCCACAGCGGCAGCGGCGACGCGATCGGGTCGCTGCCCAGTGCCGGGTCGTTCGGCGCCTGGGCCGCCCAGTTGTCGAATCGCCGTTTGACATGCTGCGCTCCGAGCAACACGCGCAGGCTGGCGGCGCCGATCCGGAACCGGCCGACGGCATCGAGCGAGAAGGTCTCGCCGTGGTTGGTGTAGGTCTGCGCGCGCAGTCGCCGGCCCTGCAGGAATGTCGTGTTGTTGGGCATGCCGAAGTTGCCCGAGAAGAGCGCATCGACGCTGTAGTACTGCTTTGCGTACGCGCCACGAAGGTTCCAGTGCTCGTTGGCTTTGAAGTCGACCCACGTATTCAGACCCTCGGTTTCGCTGCGCCGGTAGTCGACGTCGGACATGCTGTTCCAGGTGTCCGGCAGGCCCGGCACGTTCACGCCCTGCAGGTTGGGGTCGGACGCCGTCGGCACGACGCCGCTCTGGCGCCCGTAGGTCGGCTTCTGCATGAGCTGCGGCGACTCGAGCTTGTGGAAGCTCTCGTACTTGAGCGACACGCTGACGCGATCGCTGGGCAGCCACAACAGCGATGGCGAGATGTTGCGGGAATGTGCGTCGTAGGGCTCCCAGTAGTGGATGTCCTGGTCGTAGGAGGCGGCGAGGCGGTAGCGCAACGTGTCCGACGCCGGCCCCGTCACGTCGGCTTCTGTTCGGTACTGCCCGTAGGAGCCGACGGTGGCTTCGCCCGTGGCAGCAAACTTCGGCTGCGGGCTCTTGGTGATGATGTTGACGATGCCGCCGGGTGCGACCTGGCCGTACAGGAACGACGACGGGCCCTTGACCACCTCCACGCGCGCGATGTTGGTGAAATCGAAGATCGAGGGGCCGATGGAACCGTCGCGCAGGATCTGCGTGCCGCCGGGTACCGAGCTCACCGCGAAGCCGCGAATGGCGAGGTTGGCGTTGCCTTCGTTGAAGTCGTTGCTGCGGTAGGTGACACCCGGCGAATAGCGGGCGATGTCGTGGATGTCGCGTGGAGACTGATCCTTGATGAAGGACTCGGTGAACGCCTGGATGGCGAATGGCAACTCCCGCACCGATGCATCGAAGCGCGAGGCGGACACGGCATTCGAGGCCAGGTAGCCCCGGTCAAGGTGGCTGGATACGTCGAAGGGCGAGACACGCACGTTCACCAGCTCGGTGATGTCCATGTCGGCCACGTCGGGGCTGGCAGGCGCTTCCGGGGTGCGGCCGTCTTCGGCACCCGTCGCGGGAAGCGACACCAGACCCGCCAGCGCCAAAACGGCGCATGTGGCCCAACGCCCCGTGGTCTCGAACCAGCCAGTTGCCATCAGCAATTCCGCCTCGGCCCCATTTCGGGGCAGTCTAGCGCTGGAACCGCGGGTGTGGCGTGCTCTTCGGCAAACAAGTCGACATGCCACTGCGCCGGCCCGCCAGGTTTGCTGCAGGCCAGCATGCGGGCACATCTTCCGACGCGCTGATGCCCCCGCATCGAGCATTGACAAGCCTATGCATCGGCACATCATTCCCGTGTGTATCGGCGGTCGGTCTCGAGGTCAGAGCCGGTTATTCAGCAAGTGCGCGCAGGAGTCAATGGGGCGCAACTGGGAACCGTGTCGCAGCCAAAGGAGAGAACGAATGATCAATCGGCGCAAAGCGTTCGCGTGGGGATCGGTGTTGCTGTTTGCCGCCGCCATGTCGCCGGCCCAGGCGCAGCCGAAGTACCGCATCGTCGTCATGCCCAAGCTGGTGGGCATCACGTACTACGACGCCGTCAAGACGGGCATCGATGCTGCCGCGAGAGAGTTGCCTGATGTGGCGGTGACTTGGATCGGGCCTACACAAGACCAGGTGGAAAGGCAGATCGAGATGATCGAGCGCCTGATTCCCAGCAGGCCGGATTTGATCGCGGTGGCAGCCAACGATCCTGTGGTCATCGCGCCGGTGTTGCTCAAGGCGCAGCGGGCCGGCATTCACGTCATGAGCTGGGACGGGGACAGCAACCAGCGTGAATTCTTCGTCAACCTGGTCGACTTCGAGGCCTTCGGCACCCAGCTGGTCGAGGCCGTGAGCAGGGAGATCGGCCCGAAGGGCGACATCGCCATCGTGACGACGAGCTTCTCGGCGCCGAACCAGACCAGCTGGATCGACGCGATGAAACGGACCATTTACGCCAAGTATCCGGGGCTGCGCGTCGTCGACATTCGTCCTGCCGGCGAGAGCACCGAAGAGGCCTACCGGGTCACCCAGGATTACCTGAAGTCGCTGCCCGGCCTGAAGGGCATCGTCGCGCTCGGGGCGCCCAACCTGCCGGGCGTTGCCCGCGCGGTGCGCGACGCCGGGCAGGCCGGCAAGATCGTCGTGGTCGGCAACTCCACGCCGAACCTGATGCGCGAGTTCCTGAAGGACGGAACGGTCAAGACCGTGCTGCTCTGGAACGCGCCGGATCACGGCTACCTGACTGTCCATGCTGCGCGCCAGCTGCTGGTTGGTGGGCTGAAGGTGGGGCAACCCTTCCGGGCTGGCAAGCTGGGCAGCTTCACACCGCGCCAGGATGCGATCAACATGCAGGTGGCGTTGCCCGTGATGGTGTTCAGCAAGGACAACGTGGATCAGCACAACTTCTGACGGTCGATTCGACGGCAAGGAGCAGGCGGTGGTGCGTATGCCGGAACTCATTCACGCCATTGGTGGATGCGCATGTCGCGAACCCGGGAGCCCGTGGTGAAGATTGCCACGCGGCTCAACCTGCTCTCCCTGGCGGCCATCCTGGTGATGACGGTCGCGGTCCTCGTCGCCGCGGTGTTCTTTCTCGAATCGGATCTGCGGCAGTCGCGCGAACGGCTGATGCAGCTTGAGCTGCACAGCGCCACACAGTCGATCCGACAGCAGCTCAACCGCTCCGGTGTCGTCGCCGCGAGCAACGAGGCCGAGGCGCAGCTCAAGCAGCTGCGCGGCAAGGAAGGCTTCGCGTCGGCGACGCTGTTCGTCATCGAGAGGAACGACAAGCGGATCGTGTACCACCCCGACGGGACCCGGGGGGACCGCACGAAAAACGCCTTCGTCGAAGAGATGCTGCGGCTCCAGACAGGCTCGCTGATGTACACCTACAAGGATGACAAGCGCATGGCTGTGTTCCACACGCTGGAGCCGATCGGCTGGCTGGTGGGGGTGGCTGTGTCGCGCCAGGAGGTCTACGCGGCTCTGTTCGGGTTCATGCGCGCCATCGGGGGCATCACCTTCGTCGCCCTGTGTCTCAACGCATTGGCTGTCAGCCTGTTCGGGCGCTGGCTGATGCGCCGAATTGACGTGACGCTCGACTGTGTGCGGCGGATCGAGCAGGGCGACCTGTCTGCACGCGTTTCGCAAACCGAGTCCGCGGACGAGGTTGGCGCATTGCAGCGCAGTGTCAACGCGATGGGCGAACGCATCGAGCAGCGCACCCGCGAGCAGCTCGAGGCACAGGAGGGGCTGCGTGCCAGCGAGACGCGGCTGCGGCGGGTGGTCGAATCCAGCATGATCGGCGTGTTCTTCTGGGACGTGACGGGTGCGGTCACGGATACGAACGACGCGTTCCTGGAGATCATCGGCTACGACCGCGACGACCTGCGCGCGGGCCGGGTGAACTGGGCCTTGCTCACGCCGCCGGAGGAAGCCGCGGCCGACCAAGACGGCATCCGGCAACTGCTGGAAACCGGCCGCTGCCAGCCCTACGAGAAGCACTACATCCGCAAGGACGGGAGCCTGGTGTCGGTGCTCATCGGGGCCGTGCTCCTGAGCGAGTCGATTCACCACGGTGTTGCCTTCATCGTCGATCTCACCGAGCGCAGGCAAGCCGAGACCGACCGCCAGGCACGCCGCGAGGCCGAGGCGGCCAGCTCGGCCAAGAGCGAGTTCCTGGCGAACATGAGCCACGAGATCCGCACGCCGATGAACGCCATTCTCGGCATGTCTTACCTGGCTCTGCAAAGCGGCCTCAACCCGCAACAGCACAACTACATCCAGAAGGTGCACGCTTCGGCCGAATCGCTGCTGGGCATCATCAACGACATCCTCGACTTCTCCAAGATCGAAGCCGGCAAGCTCGACATGGAGACCATTGCGTTCAGCCTGGGCGACGTGATGGACAACGTGTGCAACCTCCTGGCAATGAAGGCCGACGAGAAGGGCCTGGAACTGGTGTTTGCCATGCCTTCGCAGTTGCCGATGGCACTGATGGGCGACCCCTCGCGCCTGGGGCAGGTGCTGCTCAACCTGGGCAACAACGCCATCAAGTTCACCGAGCGTGGCGAGGTGCTCGTGACTATCTCCGTGCTCGAACAAGACGATGCGTCGGTGCAGCTGTGCTTCGAAGTGCGCGACACCGGCATCGGCATCGGCCGTGAGCAACAGCAGCGGCTGTTCGAGCCGTTCACGCAGGCAGACGCCTCGACCAGCCGGCGCTATGGTGGCACCGGCCTCGGGCTTGCTATCAGCCGAAACCTGGTGCGTCTGATGGGCGGCGAGCTCGCCGTCGACAGTGCGCCGGGCCAAGGCAGCCGCTTCCACTTCAGCGTGCGCTACGGTTTGCAGAAGGGGCCTGCCATGCCACCGCCGGTGCTGCGCCAGGTGGGCTTGCGTGGCACCCGCGCGTTGGTCGTGGACGACAACGCCATTGCGCGCGAAGTGATCGCCGGCATGATCACCGCACTGGGGTTGAAAGCCGATACCGCCGACGATGGCCACGATGCGCTGCGCAAGGTGGAGCTCGCCGACGCGAACGATGAGCCCTACGACCTGCTGCTGCTCGACTGGAAGATGCCCGGCATGGACGGCATGGAGTGCGCACGATTGCTGTCCCGGCCTTCGCGACGGCGCTACCCGATGCCAACGGTGCTGATGCTGACCGCCTTCAGCCGCACTGAGGCGCAGCAGCACCTGGGCGAGCAGGAGCTCACGGTCAGTGCGCTGCTCACCAAGCCAGTCACGCCGTCGACGCTGTTCGATGCCTGCAGCAAGGCGCTCGGCTTGGCGGTGCACCACGTCACACGCGTCGGGCAACGTGGAGAAGACTTGGCGAAGCATCAGGCCCGCCTGAGTGGGGCTCGCATCCTGTTGGTGGAAGACAACCCCATCAACCAGGAACTTGCGCTGGACGTACTCAGCCGCGCCGGCATCGTCGTCAGCGTCGCCTGCGACGGTCAGGAGGCACTCGACATGCTGGACAGTCAGCCTTTCGACGGCGTGCTGATGGACTGCCAGATGCCGGTGCTGGACGGCTTCGCTGCGACCCGGGCGCTGCGAAGCCAGCCGCGGCTGCAAGACCTGCCGATCATCGCGATGACTGCCAACGCCATGGTCGGCGACCGCGACAAGGTGATCGCGGCGGGGATGAACGACCACATCGCCAAGCCGATCAAGGTCGAAGAGATGTTCGCCACGCTCGCGCGCTGGGTGCACCCTGCCGCGGCTGCAGCGAACGGATCGCCCGGTGGCCTGAACGCCGGGCCGCGAACCGACCCGCTCGTTGAGCCGCCCGGCACCGGCGCCCGCGCCGGTTTGCCGAAATGAACAGCAGAGGCGCGTCTGGTGGCTCTGTTGTTTCTTGTCGGCGGAAGCGGTGAGATTCGAACCGCCATCTAAACCACTTCTCAGGGTTTCGAGGGGGCCGGGGGAAGGATGCCTTCTGGACAACTGCCGAGTCTCGATACACAAGAGCGCAGTCAATGTGGAAGGCGTGGGATTCGAACCCACGGAGGACTTGCATCCTCGCCGGTTTTCAAGACCGGTGCCTTAAACCGCTCGGCCAGCCTTCCAGCCTCGAAGTTTAACTTGGCGCCATCTTGCGGCGTTTTGATTCGGTTCGACGGCCGAGAAAAGGGCTGCGCCGGATTTGGCGATACTTTGGCTTGGGTGCTGGACGATGTTCTGGCGCAGGCATGACTTGTCTGGGCTTTGCCCCAACCAAAGGAGCATTCGATGGCTACTCTCCGTCACGTCCTGGCTCAAATGCGCTTGGGCCACTGGAACGACGCACACAATCTGGTGCAGAGCGACGACTCGGCATTGGCGGCTTGGCTACACGGCATATTGCACATCCAAGAGGGCGATCTGGAGGATGCGGAATATTGGTACGGGAAGGCCGACCGGAATTTCCGAAGCCGTGGCACCTTGGCTGAAGAGCTGGACCGGTTCGAGGTGGCGTTACCGGAGTAGAGACGCTATGGGGCTGCCCCATGCATGTCTTGCCGTTGCGCCTCCCTCTCTGCCAGCAGATCGACGAAAGCGCGGACCTTCGCGGGACGAAAACGCGCAGCAGGAAAGACTGCATGGATGCCCCCGGAGGGCAGGTGCCACTGCGGCAAAACTTGGATGAGCCGCCCGGCGACGAGATCGTCTGCGACCGCATAGTCCGGGAGCACCGAGAGACCTGCGCCGTTGCACACCGCTTCGCGCACTGCGAGCGTGGCATCGAGAAAAATGGAAGCCTGCACAGTCACCACTTGGCGTTCGACCTCGTTCAGCGAGAAATTCCACTTGAGGTGCTCACGCAGCGCGGTGTTGGCGACGAACGGCAAGTCGGCAATTTCTTCCGGACGATTCAGCCGCGCCACCTGCCGCTCCATGGACGGTGATGCAACGAGCAGTTGCCGGAAGGAGCCGATCTTTCGTGCCTGCAGGCTGTTCTCGGCCAGCCAGCCGACACGAATGGCCAGTTCGATATTGCCGGACATGATGTCCAGCGTCTGATCGGTCAAGGCTGCATTGACCTTGCACGCGGGATAGCGGCCGATGAATGCCGCAATGGCTGGCACGACGACACCCACGCCATAGTCGAACGGCGCCGTGAGCCGCAACGTTCCGGACGGCTCCGCCGATGTCTCGGCGAGGTCGTCGAATGCATGCTCGGCTTCACGCAGGATCAGGGCGCAGCGCAGGTAGAAGGCCTGCCCCACTTCGGTGGTCTTCACACTGCGCGTGGTTCGAGCCAGAAGAGAGGTCCGGAACTCGCGCTCCAATCGGGCGACCTGTTGGCTGACCACTGCCTTGGTGATGCCCAGGCGCTCTGCGGCTGCAGTGAAAGAGCCGGTCTCCACGACCGAGACGAAGTAAGCCAGGCGCCGCAGGTTTGACAACCCACCCGGGTTGCCTTCGGCTTGATTGGATGTTTTTTGCATACATTGTGTTTAGCATGTGTGTATTTAAGAGTCAATTGATCCTGCCTACCATGAGCGCTAGCAAAAGGAAGAGCCCATGGACAAGACCCTGCATTACCTGTTCGACCCCCTGTGTGGCTGGTGCTACGGTGCCGGGCCCACGGTCTCCGGGTCGTTGGAAGTCCCCGGCGTCAGGCTCGAGTTGCTGCCGACGGGCCTGTTCTCTGGCGAGGGCGCGAGACCGATGGACGATGCCTTCGCGGCCTATGCCTGGTCCAACGACCAGCGCATCGAACGCCTGACAGGGCAACGCTTTTCCGAGCGGTATCGCGACCGGATTCTTGGCGACCGCCAGCAGCTTTTCGACAGCGGCCCTGCCACGGTGGCGCTGACCGCCGTGTCGTTGACCGCCCCCGCCAGAGAACTCGAAGTCCTCAAGGCCATCCAGCATGCGCGCTATGTGGACGGCAGCGATGTCACGTCGTTGACGGCCCTGGCCGACTTACTGGAGGCGCTTGGTCTCAAGGAGGCCGCCGCGAGGGTCGCGCACCCCGATGCCGATCTGCTTGGCGCCAACCGAGCCCGTACGGGCCGTGCCCAGGCATTGATGCGGGAGTTTGGTGCCCGCGGTGTGCCGACCTTGATTGTCGAGTCCGGCGCGAAGCGCTCGGTGCTGGATCACGCTGCCGCCTATTCCAACCCACAGGCATTGATCAGTCAGCTGGAAGCGGTCTGAGTACTGCCTGAGCCCATCGTCGGGTCTGTCCCGGCAACCCTTGCCCATTCAACTTTGTAGAAAGTACGACCCATGACAACACGTAGAAATGCAATCAAAACTGTAGCCGCCGCGGGTGTCGCGACGGCCTTTCTTGGAGTGAAAAACGCTATGGCTGCAACGACCCAACTGACCTGGAAACACTTTCCCGCCGGCGAGAACGGTTTCTTCCGTGCCCCGGTGCTGATCTCCGGCGCGCGCGAAGCCGTCCTGATCGATGGTGGCTTCACGCTGCCTGACGGCAAGGCACTCGTCGAGGCCATCAAGGCCAGCGGCAAGAAGCTCACGACCATCTACATCAGCCAGAGCGATCCCGACTACTACTTCAGCCTCGCCCCCATCAAGGCAGCGTTTCCCGAGGCCAAGGTGATCGCCGCGTCGGCCACGATCGCAGCCATCAAGGGCAGCGTGGAAAAGAAGCTGGCGACCTGGGGCCCGCAGCTGAAAGAGAACGGTCCGCAGGCCCTGGCAGACGTCGTGATCCCCGAAGCCTTTGATGGCCGGAGCCTCACACTGGAAGGCCAAGCTATCGAGATCGCCGATGCCGATGGCCTTGCCAACCGCCGCTACATCTGGGTGCCTTCGCTCAACGCCATCTTCGGCGGCGTGCTGCTGTTCTCTGGCGTTCACGTGTGGACCGCTGACACGAAGGGCGCCGAGGGCCGCGCCGCATGGCTGAAGACGCTCGACGCGATGGCCGCACGCAAGCCTGCCGTGGTGGTGCCTGGCCACATGGCAGTCAGCGCTACGACAGATGCAACGGCAATCCGCTACACCCGCGACTACCTCGTGGCCTTCGAGGAAGAGCTGGCCAAGGCCGCTGACAGCGCGGCCCTGATCGCGGCCATGACCAAGCGTTATCCGAACGCCGGCATGGGCGTGGCGCTGCAGATCGGCGCCAAGGTCGCCAAGGGCGAAATGAAGTGGGGTTGATGCGATGACGACGAACATTGACATCGTCCGCGCGCACTACGCTGCGTCGGCTCAGGGGAACGTGGCCGAGATGATGGTCAATGTGTCGCCGCAGGTGCGCTGGACCGAGATGGCCGGCTTTCCCTGCGCGGGCACGTGGGTCGGGCCGCAAGCAGTGGCCGACAACGTCTTTGCCGTTTTGGGCAGGGATTGGATCGGCTACCGCTTCGAACTGCAAACCCTCATCGACGGTGGCGACCAGGTCATCGGGGTGGGGACCTACCACGGCACCTTCCGCGCCACGGGGAAGGAAATGCAGGCTCGAGTGGCCCACGTCTGGAAGTTGCAGGACGAAAAGATCGTGGCCTTCGAGCAATTCACCGACACGCTGCTCGTCCATCAAGCAATGAGCTGATGGGTTGAACGCCGACGAACGAGGATTCGTTGCGAAGTCATCCCATGCTTCTGACGACCTTGTCCGTTAATCGCTGAAGCGGTCTCGTTTCCGACCTTTGAGCCTGCCGCACATCTCTTCACGGACCAACCACGGACTCATACCGATGTTTAACGAATCCCCGCCTACCACTGATCGCAGAGGCCTGCTCAAACTGGCGCTTGGCGCGCCTGCCTTGTTGGCAGCTGGCCGCGTGCTGGCCGACGCCGTGCCACAGCGCCCCGCTCCCCAGGTCGAAACCCGCAGTCTCGACGAACTGCATCGGGCCGCAATGGCCGAAGGCGGGAAGCTGGTGGTCTATGCCGGCGGCGACATTCCGAATGCCAGTGCGGGCGCCGAGAGCGCCTTCAAGGCACGCTTTCCGGGGATGGACATCCGCATTCTCACCGACCTGAGCAAGTACCACGACGCGCGCATCGATCTGCAACTCGCGCGCGGTCGTCTCGAATGCAGCGTCGCGCACCTGCAGACTCTTCACGACTTCGACCGCTGGAAGGCAGACGGGCAACTGCTGCACTACAAACCGCTCGATTGGGGCGCGATCCTGCCCGAATTCAAGGATACCGATGGTGCCTTCATCGCCATCGGCGTGATTGCCTTCAGCAACATAGCCAACAGCAATTTGATTCCCGAAGCCGAGGCACCGCGCGACGCACCAGACTACCTCGACCCCAAGCTGCGCGGCAGGCTGGTCATGACTTATCCCCACGACGACGATGCGGTGCTGTTCCAGTTCGAGCGCATCGTGGCCGCCTACGGCTGGGAGTACATGGACAAGCTGATGGCCCAGGAGGTCCAATGGATACGCGGCACCGTACCCGCCCGGCTGGTGGTCGGCGAAGGCCGCAAGGCCGCGACCTTCACCGCGTCGGTGCCGTTCGTGCCTGCGGCCAACAGCCCCTTGCGCTTCCAGTTGCCGCGGCGCGACGTGTTCCAGTCCTGGGGCCAGACCGCGGCCATCTTCCGCGAAGCGCCGCACAAAGAGGCGGCGCGTCTGTACCTGAGCTGGTTGAGTTCGAAGGAAGCCACCGTGTCGCGCACGGGGCAGTGGTCGGTGCGGCGCGACGTGGCGGCTCCGGGTGGCTACGGTCCGCTGTCCAACTACAACACCGATCCCCGGAGCTTCCGCCGCTTCATGCAGGATCGGGCACGCATCGAACGGCTCAAGACGCAGTTCGAAGAGATCATCGGGCCGGCCGCGGGACCCAACCCAACCGGCAGCAACGGCGTTTATCTTCTGCAGCGCTGAGGGCGATACCACCATTGCAAGACAAGCCTTCCCGCAGAACCGCCTTGTGCTCCCTGCGGACTTGGCCCACACGAAGGATCAGGCTGCTCGTCCATCAAGCAATGAGCTGATCGGTCGAACGCCGACGAATGAGGATTTCAAAGTGATGATGAAACGCATGTCGTCTGGCGTTCTCGCCTGTCGTTGCTCTGGGCGGGCTTTCTGACTCCGAGCTACGCCCAGAACGTGCCCTACGGGGCAAGCTGATCTACCCCGGCAGCGGAGTATGTTCATCGACACGTGGTACGGGTGCGAGGGCGGGGCAGGGCCCTACTTCTGGTACACCCGAACGTAGTCGACTTCCATCTTCTGCGGGAAGCTCGTGCTGCCGTTCGGTGAGCCGGGCCAATTGCCGCCGACGGCCACGTTCAGCAGCATGTGGAAGCGCTTGTCGAAGGGCGCCGGGAATGCGCCGCCGCTCGACCACCAGTCGGTTGCCGTGTAGTACAGCGTGTTGTCCACGTAGAAGCGGATCTGCTTCGGTTCCCACTCCACCGCGTAGACGTGGAAGTTGTCTGTGATGCTGCTGCCCGGCGTGGTGTTGCCGCCGGCGTGGGTGTTGTTGGGCCATGAGCCGCCGTAGTGCAGGGTGCCGTAGATCACGTTGCCACCGGCAGCACCTGCGTTCACGGCTTCCATGATGTCGATTTCGCCGCTGGCGGCCCAGCCGCCGTAGGCGCTGTCGGTGGGCAGCATCCAGATGGCGGGCCACAGGCCCTGGCCGCGCGGCAGCTTGGCTCGCGCCTCCATGCGGCCGTACAGCCAGTCGCCTTTGCCCAGCGTGCGCAGGCGGGCCGAGGTGTAGTCGCGGCAGCCGTCAGTTGAACAGTAGCGCTCGGCCAGGGCCTGGATGGTCAGCACGCCGTTGGCGACGTAGGCGTTCTGCGTGCGGGCGGTGTAGTACTGCAGTTCATTGTTGCCGCCACCGCCGCCATTGACTTCGAAGCTCCACTTGTTGCCGTCGACCGCGTTGCCGTTGAACTCGTCTTGCCACACCAGCTTCCAACCACTGGGCGGCGGGGTTGGGTCGGTGGTCGTTGTGCCCGCCGGGGTGAAGGCCCAGCGCTGGTTGGCTTGGTCGCTGCCGCAGTCCCATTGCTGGATGTTGCCGCCGGCAGCGGTGCTCCAGTCCTTCACGTCGAGGCAGCGGTTGCTGTGGCGCGCCACGATCTGGTAGCCGCTGTTGGTGGTGTTGACGAAGAAGCGCTGGTTGTCGCCAGCGGTGTCGGGCCACTGGATGAGCAGGGCGCCGTTGGCCACCGAGATGGCGTCGATGTCCCACGACTGGTGGCTGAGTGCGTTCGACAGGCGATACGAGCCGCCGGCCTCGGGCAGCACGTCGAAGCGTTGCGAGGCGCTGGACGAGCAGGCGTTCTGCACGACCCGCGCGGCGTTGGCGGTGCTGGAGCCGGCGATGTCCAGACACAGCCGCGAGTGGTTCGACGTGATGGTGTACTGGCCCACCGGCAGCGCGGTGCGGCCGGCGTCGGCTCGCGGGTAGAAGTGGAACTGCTGCGCGCCGCTGCCGTTGCAGCCCCATTGCTGGATGTTGGCACCGTCGTTCAGCGAGGCGCTGGCCACGTCGACGCACTTGTTGCTGTTGACGTTGGTCAGCACATAGCGGTTGCCCAGTGTGCGGCCGATGCGAAAGCGCTGTGCGTTGGTACCGTTGTCGTTCCACTGCTGGACGTTCGCACCATCGGCGGTGGAGCTGCTGGCCACGTCGATGGCCTTGCCGCTGCCCACGTTCTTCAGCTTGTAGACGCCGGCCGAAGGCTGCGTCACGTCGAACACCTGAGCCAGGTTGGTGTTGCAGGTGGCCTGCTGGATGTTGCCTCCGTCGGCCATGCTGGCGCCGGCCACGTCGACGCACTTGCCGCTGAGAGCATTGACGATGACGTAGCGGCCCGCCGGCAGCGTGTCGGTGGACACGCCGGCAGCGGTTTCGCGTTCGCTGTCGGTGTTGCTGGCCGTGGCGGTGTTGGCCGTTGCAGTGCTGCCGCTGCCGCCGCAGCCGGCGATCAAGCCCGCGGTGGCGAAGACGACCAGCAGCAGGCTGCGGCGGTCGGGGTGCTGAGTTGTCATGAGGATGTCTCCTGGTACCCGAAGCTCAAAGAGGGAAGCTGAAAATTCACTGGGCCTTGGTGACCCGGAACCAGTTCAGGTTCCAGCCGCCGTTGCGGATCGCGATGCCGAACTTGCGCTTGCCGGCGGTGAGCTGCACGGTGTGCTTGACCGTGACCCAGTTCTGCCAGCCACCGGTGGCGGGAATGGAGACTGAGCCGTAGGCGATGCTGCCGCCGGCTTCTTCCAGCGCCAGGTTGCCGCCGCCGTTCAGGCTGGCCACGCGGTACTCGACGGTGTAGGCGCCCGACGTGGGAATGTCCACGTTGGGGTACGAGAGCCAGTCACCAGCATCGAGGTAGCCGACGTTCAGGCCGCCACCGGCATCGGTGGTGGCTTCGGTCTGCACGCCGTACATGGCGTCGAATGATTCGCCCTGGATCGTCACACCGGTGGCCGGGGCGCCGCCGCCGATCTCCAGCCAGTTGATGTTGAAGCCGCCCGTCTTGGCGCGGATGGCGATGGTCTGCTGGCCCGCAGGCAGCGTGACGTTGTGGGACACCGTCGTCCAGTTCTGCCATCCGCTCGTGGCCGGCACGTTGACGGTGCCGTACACCGTGCCGCCACCGGCCGCTTCGAGCTGGATCACGCCGCCCGTCGTAGCGCTGGCCACGCGGTACTGCACGGGGTAGGTGCCGGCCGCGGGAACGTTGATGTCGTAGCTCATCCAGTCACCGGTGTCGATGTAGCCGACGTTGCTGCCGCCGTTGGCATCGGTCGTGGGTTCGACCTGCACGCCCGACATGCTGCAGTACGCCTCGGCTTGCAGCTGGGTGGGCACCGTGGCGCGCGCGCAGCCGGTGGGGCCGTCTGTTGAGGGCCAGCCGCTGATGATCTTCTTGGCCAGCGTGCCCGAGGCGGTGAGTTGCGCGCTCGACCACCCGCCGGTTGCGCTTGCGCCGGGCACGAGGGCCGAGGAACCTTCGGCCTTGTCGTTCAAGGCCCAGTTGGCGTTGCTGATGCCCCTGGCCTTCATGAAGTCGACCCAGGCCGAGGTCTCGCTTTCGTTCACGCCACCGTCGCCGCTGGCATTCACCGAGCCCCATTCGGTCACGAACAGGGCGATGCCATTGTTGAGTGCGGTCTGGGCCTTGTCGCGCAACCATTGGCCGTGGCTGCCGGCATAGAAGTGCAGCGTGTAGGCGATGTTCGAGCCACTCAGCGGGTCGCGAGAGGCCGCGTCCACGTCCTGCGACCAGTTGGGCGTGCCCACGATGATGAGGTTGTCGGGGTCGATGGCGCGAATGGCGCCGATTACCTGCTGCGCATAGGGCTTGAGCGTGCCGCTCCACGACACCGCGAGCGGCTCGTTGTAGATCTCGTAGATGACGTGATTGCGGTTGCCGTAGGTGCGCGCCATCTCCTGGAAGAAGGTGATGGCCTGCGCTGTGTACTGCTCGCCGTGGTGGGTGTGCCAGTCGATGATCACGTACATGTCGTTGGCGATCGCAGCGTCGATCACGGCCTTGGCCCGTGCCTTGTTGCCGGCCGGGTCCTGCAGGTAGCCGCCGCCTTCGTCCACGCCCATGGCCACGCGCACGACCTTGGACTTCCAGTCGCTCTTGAGCCAGCCCACGGCGTTGGCGTTGTAGAACTTCTCGCCGCCCCAGCCGGTGTTGCTCCAGAAAAGGCTGTTGCCCGAAAAGCTCGCGGCCTTGCCGCCGGCCAGCACCTTGTTGCCGCTGACGGACAGGGGGCTCACGTCGGCCAGGGCCAGGCCGGCCTGGCCAAGAAGCAGCGAGCCGAAAAGGCAGGCACGAACAGTCTTCGACACAGAGCCGATGGCTCTGCGGTGTGCAGCGGTGGTCATGTGAATCCCTCGTGAAACCTGCTTGTTGTTGTCTGAAAACGGGATGTCTCACCAGCCCACGGTGACGATCAAGCCCTTGGGGTTGGGGTGCTCCAGCAGGCTGCTCTTGCTGCGCACGTCGTCGTAGCAGAAGCCGTAGGCCAGGCCGTCGATGCTGTGGTCGTGCCAGAACTTCGCGTAGTAGTTGGCCGGGCCTTGCGAGTAGTAGCTGGCCGCATTGCTCCAGTTCGCCGGGTCGACGTTGATCAGCAGGTGGCGGTTGAAGGCGGCGGTGATCTGCGCCTGCACCACCAGCTCGAGCGAGCTGCCGGAGGCCAGGTTGCCCGAGCCTTCAAGGATCGCCTGCGTGGTCGGCTTGCCGTGGATGTAGAGGTTGGCCGGCCCGCCGTCTTTCGAGAACACGAAGTCGTTGCCGATCACGCGGCCGCGGAAGGTGCCGGCCTCGGCGGTGAACACGAGTTCGTTTGCCGCGTAGTAGCTCCACACCTGGTTGACGTAGCTGTCGAAGTAGTTGGCCTGCGGTTTGCCGACGTTGAAGTTGCCTTTGGCGGGAGCCATGATCCGATAGGGGCGCTGGACCAGCGGGCGAAACTCGGCCGGCACCTGCGCTTCGAAGTCGGCAAAGATGGCCGCGCGCGATTGCGTTTCACCGAGCGTGCGGTCGTAGCCATCCTTGCCCAGCAGGCGCGCCTTGAGCGGGAAGCCGAACTGGTCCACCCGCGTGGTGTTGCCGTGGTAGCCGTAACCGTCGACGGTGAATTCAATCCACTCGAAGTTCACGTCCTGGTTCGGGTCGCTGGTGTTGCCGAGGTCGGGGCCGGCGAATCCGGTGCGGCCATCACCCGTGCGGTTGACCTTGATGAACATCGGCGAACCCACACTCATGAACATGCGGCCCGAATCGATCTTGGGCAGCGAGACCCAGTTGGCTTCGCTCAGCTTGTGGAAGTAGTTCGAGTAGGTCTGGCCGTTCTTGGCGAGACGGTTCGCCGCGTCGTTGTCGCCTATCGCGGCGGGCACCAGGTTGCCGTTCTTGTCGACGTACGACAGCGCGCGCGTCGCGGGGTTGTAGCCAATGATCGACCAGTACACCTGGCTGTCGGGATAGGTTCCGTTGGTGCCGTTGACCAGCTTGATCGTCATCACGCCATAGCCCACCGGCAGGTCGGTCGAGCTGGCGGGCCCGACGGTGAACGACGAGGCCATATCGTTGAAATTCAGCGCCACCAGATTGGCTGAATCGCTCGTCAGCGTGAGGCTGCGCCCGCCCTGGTTGGCGTGCTCGAACAACTGCACTTGCTGGCCAGCGCGCACCCTGAGCGATGAGATGCGGTCGTTCCACCCAGCGCCAACGTAGCCGGAGCTGGTGTCGCTGCAGAACGACGCGCCCTGGTAGTCGGCGTGTTCGTAGAAGCACACCGCGCCAGTGGCCGCAGGCGGTGTCGTGCTGTTGCCGACGGTGTAGCTGTAGCGTGCGGTGTCGTAGGCCGGCGCGCCGTTGTTGTAGGTGAAGAAGTAGCTGAGCGTGGTGCCGGTGCTCACAGGCACCGGCTGCTCGTAGCGCGCATTGGCGGCCTGGTAACCCATGCGCAGGTTTTGCTGCCCGCCGCCGTTCACCTGGTAGTGAACGTCGACCCAACTGGTATTGACACTGGACTTGAACCACAGCGTCGCCACGTTGCCCGAGACGCTCACGCCTTGGGTGAAGTCAGCTGCTGATGCCGACAACGACAAACCCAAGCCGACGAGCAGGCCAAGGCACCAGATCTTGAAATTTTTCATACACCCCCCGTTAAGCAACGCTGATTTGCGGCGGATTCTGGGCGGGCGTGCGCGAGTGTGGTTCAGCTGGCTTGCAACAAGCCGCAACGCGGTGTGTGGTGAAAGCGGTGTGTTCGCAGAGTGTGAAATTTGTCTCGATGCACCGCACCAAGCCTGCAAAGCAAGGGCGTGGATGCGTTGATTGGTACTAGATTGGTCATGTAACTCGCTTACGGCGACTTACACAAATCCGGGCTCAACCCGGCTTCATGGCCTGCGCGCAGTCCACCTGAAAAACCTCTCGCGAGGCGCCGTCGACACGCACCGCTGTGAGCTTGCCGCCCCAGACGCAGCCGGTATCGAGCGACATCAGGTCAGGCCGGTTGATCAGGCCCAGCGTCGACCAGTGGCCGAAGGCGATCGGAACACCCGCGGTGAGTCGGCCCGGTGCTTCGAACCAGGGGTAGAAGCCGCCGGGTGTGGCCCCGGCGCCTTCTTTGGTCTTGAGGTCCAGCGTGCCATCAGCACTGCAGAAGCGGATGCGCGTCAGCACGTTCACCGCAAACCGCAGCCGCGCATCGCCTTGCAGCCCGGCGTCCCAGCGCGAGGGTTCGTTGCCATACATCACGCGGAGGAAGTCGATCAACTCAGGCCCGCGCAGCCGCTGCTCCACCTCACCGGCCAGCTGCAGCGTGGTCGCGAGATCCCATTGCGGCGAAACACCGGCATGCACCATCAACCAGCCTTGTTCGTACACCGCCATGCGCTGATGGCGCAGCCAGTCGATCAATGCGAGGCGGTCGGGCGCCTGCAGCAGCTCGCCGAGCGTGTCGCTGCGGCCCGCGGGGCGGACATCGTGCGCCACGGCCAGCAGGTGCAGGTCGTGGTTGCCCAGCAGGCAGGTCGCGGCGTTGCCCAGGGCTTGCAGGCGGCGCAGCGTGGCCAACGAGGCCGGGCCGCGGTTCACCAGATCACCGAGCACATACGCGTGGTCGCGCGAGGGTGAGAAATCCACGCGCGCGAGCAGCTGCTCCAGCGCGTCGCAGCAGCCTTGCAGGTCACCGATCAGGTAGTTCATGCTGGCATTCTGCGGCCTGTCACCGAGCTGCAGGCTCACTCTGATACGCTTGCCGGCTTCTTGGTACGGTGCGTTCCGGGCGGGCCCCGGTTCATGGACATAGCTCTTCTTGTTTTTCTGATTCTGCTCAACGGCTTGTTCGCCATGTCGGAGATGGCGCTCACCGCGAGCCGCCGGGCGCGGCTGCAAGTGATGGTGGAGGCCGGCGATGCAGGTGCCCAGGTCGCGATGGACCTGCACGAGAACCCGACCAAATTCCTGTCCACGGTGCAGATCGGCATCACCTCGATCGGCGTGCTCAACGGCATCGTCGGCGAGGCGGCGTTCTCGGAGCCGCTGGCCGAATGGCTGGGCCTCACATTCAGCATGCGGGCCAAGGTGGCCGGCATCACGGCGACCGCGCTGGTGGTGATGTGCATCACCTTCCTCACCATCATCTTCGGCGAGCTGGTGCCCAAGCGGCTGGGCCAGATGTACCCCGAGATCGTGGCGCGCCTGGTGGCGCAGCCGATGGAGTGGCTCTCGCTGATTGCGCGGCCCTTCGTCAAGCTCTTGTCGTGGTGCACCGAGGCCACGCTGCGGCTGATCGGCGTGCGCGGCGGGCCGAACCGATCGGTGACGGAAGAAGAAATCGCCGCCAGCCTGGAAGAAGGGCTCGACGCCGGCGTGATCGAAGCGCAGGAGCACCAGATGGTGCGCAATGTGTTCCGGCTCGACGATCGGGCGGTGGGCTCGATGATGATTCCGCGCACCGACATCGTCTGGCTCGACGCCGCCGCGCCGATCGACGAAGTGCTCAAGGCCATCGCAGAACAGGAGCATTCGCGCTACCCGGTGTGCCGCGGCGGGCTGAACGACGTGCTCGGCGTGGTGTCGGCGCAGACCTTGTTGCAGCAGCTGCTGCAGGGCCACACTCTGTCACTGACCGACAAGCTGCTGCCGCCGGTCTTCGTGCCCGAGACGCTCTCGGGCATGGAGCTGCTCGACCAGTTTCGCGCGTCGAGTGCGCAGCTCGTATTCGTGGTGGACGAATACGGCGAGGTGCAGGGCGTGATCACGGTGCGCGACGTGATGGAAGCCATCACCGGTGAATTCACCACGCCCGCGGCCGACGATGCCTGGGCCATCCAGCGTGACGACGGCAGCTGGTTGTTCGACGGCCTGATCCCCGCGCCCGAGCTGAAGGACCGCCTGAGCCTGAAAGACCTGCCCGAAGAAGACCGTGGCCGCTACAACACCCTGGCAGGCATGGTGATGCTGCTGCTGGGCCGCCTGCCGCAGACCACCGATTCGGTAGAGTGGGAGAACTGGCGCTTCGAGGTGGTCGACCTCGACGGCAAGCGTGTCGACAAGGTGCTGGTCACGGCCCTGGAGCCCAGCGACGCGCCGGCGTGACGGCCGGCTGAGCTTTCCCTTTCGCGCAGCGGTTGAGGCTGTTCTCGACAGCCTCGCTGGCCCCACAATCAGCGGCTCGTGGCGCCCCACCGATGAATACCCAGATCACAACATCCTCTGTTCCTCGCCGGCCGGTGGCGTTGGCCGAGGTGTTGCAGCAGGCCGAGCAGGCGGCTGAGCGAGACGAGCACGCGCGTGGCATTCAGCTCGCGTTGCATGCCGAGGCGCTGGCCCGGAGCGCGCAAGACAAGGCCGGTCTCGCGCACGCGCTGCGGCTGCTGGTGAAGCTGAATGCCCGAGAAGGTCTGGCCGAGCAGGCCATCGCAGCGGGGCAGGCCGTGCTGGCGTCCCTGCGCGAGGCCGGTGACCACGCCGGCCGAGCCGACGTGCTGTGCAACATGGCCATGGCCTTCATGGACCTGGGCTTGAACCAGGAGGCGCTGGACCACATCAGTGAAAGCGTCGAAGCGGCTCGTGCCAGCGGCGATGCGAAGCTGCTTTGTCTGGCCTACAACCGCGTCGGCCTGACCAAGGGCTACCTCGGCCGCTACGAGGAGGGCGAGCGATTCCTGACCGAGTCGCTGGCCATGGCGCGCGAGCTGCAAGACGAAGAAGAGATCTACCGCGCACTGGCGAACCTGAGCGTCGTCGCGTCGGACGCTTTCGACGCGCTCGAATCGCGTGGCGATACCGTGGCGGCGCTGGCGGCCATCGAGCGCGCACGCCGCCATGGCGAAGAGGCCTTGATCGTGGCGCGCCGCTCGGGCAATGCCTACCGCGAGGCGCTCACGCTGTCCAACCTGGGCCGCTACCTCGGCGTGAGCGGGCAGGAGAAAGCGGCCTTTACGCTGCTCGATCACTCACGAGCGCTGGCTGTGCAGCACGGCCACCGCGCCATGGTGCTGGCCTGCGACGGCAACCGCGCCGAGCTGCTGGTGCGCGAGAAGCGCTACGACGAAGCCATCGCCATCCTGAACGAGGCGCTGCTCGGCGCGAAGGAGCTGTATGCCAACGCGATGGTGCAAGACATGCACCTGCAGCTCTACATCGCACACAAGGCGCGTGGCGACCTGGCCGAGGCGCTGATGCACCACGAGACCTATCACGCGCTGACCAAGACGCAGCTGGAGCAGCGCAACGACGCCCAGTCGCGCCTGATGATGAACCGGCTCGAGCTCGATCAGGCGCTCTTCGGCGCCGAGCGCTCGCGCATGCAGGCCGAGCTGCAGCGGGTGCGCGCCGAGCAGATGGCTGCGGAAGCCGAGCGGTTGCAGGCGCAGGCACGCGAGCTGGGCCGCTACGTGCTGGCTGACCCGCTCACCGGCCTGGGCAACCGCCGCCAGGTGGAGCGCGAGCTGCCGCGGCTGATATCGCACGGTGCGCGCACCGGCGAACCCTTGGCCGTGGCCATGCTCGATCTCGATCATTTCAAGCAGATCAACGACCGTTTCGGCCACGCGGTGGGCGACGCAGTGTTGACGGCCATTGCCGACCTGTTCAGGGCGCGTGTTCGTGGTGGCGATCTGATCGCCCGCATGGGCGGTGAGGAGTTCCTGATCGTTTTTGCCCACGCCTCGCCGGAGTGGGCGCGCGAGGCCTGCGAACGGCTGCGCGCGGCCGTTCAAGGCCATGACTGGGAGCAGATCGCCTCAGGGCTGAAGGTGACGATCAGCATCGGCCTGTGCGTGGCCAAGCCCAACATCGACGCGGCCCAGTTGCTGGAGCAGTCTGACCTCGCGCTGTACGAGGCCAAGCACCATGGGCGCAATCGCGTCGAGGTGATCGATTCGCGCTGAAAATGGGTTCAGATTTCAACGCAGACCCGCTGGCGCATCGCGGGCTGCTCAACAGCGACATGACATGAACCCATCTCTCCGCTACCTCTCCGGCTTCGGCAATGAGTTCGCGACGGAAGCGATCGAGGGCGCCTTGCCGCTCGGGCGCAACAGCCCGCAGCAGGTGAAGCATGGTTTGTTCGCCGAGTTGCTGAGCGGCACGGCCTTCACGGCACCACGCGCCAGCAACCTGCGCAGCTGGCTCTATCGCAAGCAACCTTCGGTGGTGGTCGGTGGCTATGAGCCATTGGCGCAGGCGTTTCTCAAGACCGGCGCGAAAGACGGCAGTGCGGCGCCGCCCAACCCAATGCGCTGGCAGCCGGCGCCCATCCCGACGCAGCCGACCGACTTTGTCGAAGGCTTGCGCACTGTTGCCGTCAACGGCGATGTGGAGGCGCAGACCGGTGTCGGTGTGCACGTCTATGTGGCCAACCGCAGCATGACCGACAGCGCCTTCGTCAACGCCGATGGCGAGATGCTGCTGGTGCCGCAGCAAGGCGCACTCACCCTCACCACCGAGCTGGGCGTGCTCGAGGTGGCGCCTGGCGAGATTGCGGTGTTGCCCCGCGGCATGCTGTTCAAGGTGGCGGTGGACGGCCCTTCACGCGGCTACGTGTGCGAGAACTATGGTGCGGCATTTCGCCTGCCCGAGCTCGGGCCGATCGGCAGCAACGGCTTGGCGAACCCGCGCGATTTTCTGGTGCCGGTGGCAGCGGTGGAAGAGGGCGCAGGTGCGTATCGCCTGGTGAAGAAATACGGTGGCTCGCTGTGGGTGGCGAAAGCCTCGTCCACGCCGTTCAATGTGGCGGCCTGGCACGGCAACCTCACGCCCTGCAAGTACGACACGGCGCATTTCATGACCATCGGCTCGATCAGCTTTGACCACCCGGACCCGTCGATCTTCACGGTGCTCACCTCGCCCAGCGACACGCCCGGCACCGCGAATTGCGATTTCGTGATCTTCCCGCCGCGCTGGCTGGTGGCCGAAGACACCTTCCGCCCGCCCTGGTATCACCGCAACGTGATGAGCGAGTTCATGGGCCTGGTGCACGGCCAATACGACGCGAAACAAGAAGGCTTCGTGCCCGGCGGCATGAGCGTTCACAACAGCTTCGTGCCGCATGGGCCTGATGCCGATGCCTTCGAGAAGGCGTCGTCGGCCAAGCTGGCGCCGCACAAGCTGGCCGACACGCTGGCCTTCATGTTCGAAAGTCGTTACCGCTTGTTGCCCACGGACTTTGCGCTCAACAGCGGGTTGTTGGATACGCGCTACGCCGACTGTTGGGCGAGTCTCGGCAAAACGCCATAAGCGTGAATTGGGCCGCGAACGCCCTGTTTCATTCATCAAGTCGGGTTTGGATAAGACGAAAAATAAGGTTCTGGTCGCCCTCGGAGCCTTTGAATGTCTTCTGCCACTTCCGTCATGGATTCGTCCACCCTGCGCGAGCGCCTCATGGCGCCCGAGCCCATGCCTCGCGTGAAGGCGTTGCACGCGCTCGAAGCCGTCGGGCTGGAAGAAGGTGCCAGCCCTGCACGGGCGGCGCTCGCCCAAGCCGTCGCCAAGTTCGTTGAACGCGGCATCCCCTACTACTCGAAGCAAGACCCGCACTACCGTGCCTGGGTGAGCAAGGCTGTTGAGTACTGGGAAAAGCTGAGCGCCCCTCACTGATTTATACCGCGGCCGGCCGGCCGGCTGCCGCCGCGTTTCTTTGCGCCGTGAAGTGCACGGCGTCGCCTCGTTATGGCGGTACTCCGCAGGCCGCTCTTGCGGCCGACCCGATCGCTCAGGCAGTCCGTGGCATTCGTGCGCGGGTGAGCCACAGCAACGGCAGCGCCACCACCACGCCGCACAGCATGCCCACCGAGTCGGCCAGCAGATCGAACCAGTCGCTGCTGCGACCGGGCACGTAGGCCTGCAGGATCTCGATCAGCCCGCCCAGGGCCAGTACGGCGAGCAGCAGAAGCAAAACCGTACGGCGAGAACTCGGGAAACCGAAGCAGCCCGAGATCGTCAGCGCGGCAAATGCGGTCGCATGGTTGAGCTTGTCCCAGCCCAGGTCGATCTGTTTCGGCGGCGCGGGCGTGAGTGCAAGATAGAGCACCACCGCGGTCAGCGCGAACAGCAGCACTTGCCAGGGGCGGCGGGCATGGGTGACGGTGGCCAGCACGCTGGCAAGGCGGCTTGGAGCTTGCGATGAGGCCATGAGCTTGTGGTCCAGATACCAAAAAGCCAACGAACCGCGGTGGGCGGATGCGCTGGCTTCGGGCAAAACACGAAATGTCTGGTGCCGGTGAAAGGAGTCGAACCCTCGACCTTCGCATTACGAATGCGCTGCTCTACCAACTGAGCTACACCGGCAGGTGAAGCGCGAGATTATAGCGGTGCAATTTGCGCTCGCCGCCTACGCGTAGGTGATCCACGGCGCGTGGTCGGGGTGATCGAGGTGCGGCAGCGTGTTGTAGGTCACGAGCATGTGCCGCTTGGGGGTGAAGGCGAACTCGGTGACCGAACTGTTGCGGATGCGCAGGTTGAGTTCGATGGTCGTTTCGGGCGAGGTGCCCAGCACGTGGCCAACGGCCGTCGAGATGGGGCCGCCGCTGGACACGATGAGCACGTTCTTCTCGTACAGGTTCTGCCGGATGTGGTCGAGCGCGCTGGTCACGCCGCCGACGAAGTCGACATAGCGCGGCATGCCTTCGGGCTGGGTCTTGCCGGCCATCCATTGCACGAGGCCGTCGCGCAGCAGGCGAAAGTGGTGGCGCACGAGTTCGGGTGTGTCGGGCTTGCCCAGTGGCTCGGGGTGGATGGCGCTGATCACGGCGTGGCTGTCGTATTCGTTGAGGCCGAGCCACGACAAGGCCTCGGGCTTCCACTGCAGTCCTTCGGCGATGCCGGCCAGCGACTCGACCTGCCGCTGCAGCGTGCCGACCAGCGCGGCGTCGAACGTCACGCCCTTGTGGCGAAAGTATTCACCCAGGCGCACGCACTGCCGGTGGCCGAGCTCGCTCAGCTTGTCGTAGTTGTCGGCACCGAATGAAGCCTGGCCGTGGCGCACGAGGTAGAGGGTTCCCATGGGCGAGATTCTCTCGCCGGCGTGCCACGCCGCCTGTCGCCGCGGCGACGAAGCCGTTCGCTCAGGCCTGGGCCTGGTGGTAGGCGGTGACGCGCTCGACTTCGTTCTTCGACCCCAGCACCACGCTCACGCGCTGGTGCAGCTTGCCGGGCTCGATGTCGAGGATGCGCTGCGCTGCATTGGTGGCCGCGCCACCGGCTTGCTCGACGAGAAAGCTCATCGGATTGGCCTCGTACATCAGCCGCAGCTTGCCGGCCTTCTCGGGCTCGCGCTGGTCCCAGGGGTACATGAACACGCCACCGCGGGTGAGGATGCGGTGCACGTCGGCCACCATGCTGGCGATCCAGCGCATGTTGAAGTCCTTGCCGCGCGGGCCGGTCTTGCCGGCCAGGCATTCGTCGATGTAGCGCTTCATCGGCGGCGCCCAGTGGCGCATGTTGCTCATGTTGACCGCGAACTCTTTGGTGTCTTCCGGGATCTGCACGCCGTCTTGCGTCAGCACGAACGAACCTTGTTCTCGGTCGAGCGTGAACATGGCCACGCCGTCGCCCACGGTGAGCACCAGCGTGGTCTGCGGGCCGTAGACGCAGTAGCCGGCGGCCACCTGCTGCTTGCCCGGTTGCAGAAAATCGGATTCGCTCACGCCGGCCGAGCCGTCGGGTTTCTTGAGCACCGAGAAGATGGTGCCGATGCTCACGTTGACGTCGATGTTGCTCGAGCCGTCGAGCGGGTCGAACAGCAGCAGGTATTCGCCCTGCGGGTAGCGGTTGGGCACCACATAGATGCCTTCCATCTCCTCGCTGGCCATGGCGGCGAGCGCACCGCCCCATTCGTTGGCTTCGATCAGCACCTCGTTGGCGATGATGTCGAGCTTCTTCTGCACTTCGCCCTGCACGTTTTCGCTGCCGGCCGTGCCCAGCACGTCACCGAGCGCACCCTTGTTGACGCTGATGCTGATGCGCTTGCACGCACGCGCCACCACCTCGATCAGCAGGCGCAGCTGCCCAGGGATGTTGTCGTGCAGGCGTTGCTGCTCGATCAGGTACTGGGTGAGGCTGATGCGCTTGCTCATTGAATTTCCTTGATCTTGCAAATGGTGATGCGAGGTGCTTTGACTTGCACGGGCGAAGCCACGTATTCATCGAGCAACTCGTCGAGCACGGGTTTCCCGGGCTCAGACGAGGCGCCCCCTTGGGGGGCAGGAGCAAAGCGACGTGGGGGCTTCATGACGTCAGGGCGCGGTTGACGATTTCAGCCACGTCGCTGGAGAGGTCCGGTTTAGCGGCCACGCGCTTCAACGCCTCGCCGGCCCCTGAGCGGTAGGGCTCGGCGAGCTGGCTCCAGCGATCCATCACCCGCGCGAGGCGAGCGGCGAGCTGCGGGTTGATACTGTCGAGCTCGATGATGCGGTCGGCCCAGAACACATAGCCTGCCGCATCGCTGCGGTGGAAGGCGGCCGGGTTGCTCATGCACAGCGCTGCAATCAAGCTTCGTGCCCGGTTGGGGTTCTTCAGCGAGAAATCGCGGTGCTTGAGCAGCTGCTTGGCACGTGCGAACACCTGGCCGTCCATTTCGGGTGTGGTGGCCTGCAGCGCAAACCACTTGTCGATGACCAGCGCTTCGTCCTTGAACAGCATGTGGAAGCGCTGCAGCGCCAGCTCGGCCAACTCGGCATGCGAGTGGGTCAGCGCGGTCAACGCGCCCAGCCGGTCGGTCATGTTGCCGGCATCCTTGAAGCGCTCGTAGGCGCGGCCCGGCCACACCACGTCGCCGCGGGCAATGGCATCGCGGCACAGCATCACGAGTGCCAGGTTGGCGAGTGCGCGGCGGCCCGACGACACCGGATCGGGCGAGTAGCCGCCCTTGACCTGGTGCGCCTCGAAGGCCCAGACCCAGTCGTCGCGCAAGGCCTGCGCCAGCTGCAGCAGCATGGCTTCGCGCGCCTGGTGAATGCGCTGTGGGTCGACCGGGTTGAGCTGCTCGGCGACATAGGCTTCGCTGGGCGGCGTGAGTGCCAGTTCCTTGAAGGCCGCATCGAGCTCCGGGTGGCGCAGCAGCTTGCGCATGGCGTCGATAAAGGCGTCGTCGAGTTGCAGCGGTGCTTCGTCTTTCACCGCGGCGAGCAGGCGGTTCAGCGCCAGGCGCTGGCCGGCCTCCCAGCGGTTGAACGGGTCGGTGTCGTGCTGCAGCAGCGTGAGCAGGTCGGCATCGGCCAGGTGATCGGCCAGCACCACCGGTGCCGAGAACCCGCGCAGCAGCGAGGGCACGGGCTCCACGTCGACGTTGACGAAAGTGAAGAAGTTTCGCGCCTCGTTGAGCACCAGCACGCGTTCGGTGCCGATGGGCTGGGCTTCGCCTTCCAACTGCAGCGGCAGGGCCTGCCCGTCACGGCCGATCAACCCCATGGCCAAAGGGATCACGTAGGCCTGCTTGGCCGGCTGGCCGGGCGAGGGCAGGGCGGTCTGCTCGATGCCGAGGGTGTAGGTGCGCGAAGGCGCGTCGTAGCGGCCACGTGCGCTGACGCGGGGCGTGCCGGCCTGCGCGTACCAGCGCTTGAATTGCGGCAGCTGCTTGGCCAGCTCGCTGTGCGGGTTGGCGTCGGCGATGGCTTGCGCGAAGTCGTCGCAGGTGACGGCCTGGCCGTCGAAGCGGCTGAAGTACAGCGTGATGCCGCGGGCGAAGCCTTCGCGCCCCAAGGGATCAGATTGGTTGCTCACCAAGGTCTGCATCATGCGCACGACCTCGGCGCCCTTCTCGTAGACGGTGGCGGTGTAGAAGTTGTTGATCTCGACGTAGCTGTCGGGCCGCACCGGGTGCGCCATGGCGCCGGCGTCTTCAGGGAACTGCATCTGGCGCAGCGTGCGCACATCTTCGATACGCTTCACGGCGCGGGCGGTGGCGGTGCCCGCCATGTCCATGCTGAATTCCTGGTCACGGAAGACGGTGAGGCCCTCCTTCAGGCTCAGCTGAAACCAGTCGCGGCAGGTGATGCGGTTGCCAGTCCAGTTGTGGAAGTACTCATGGCCCACCACGCTTTCGATGCCGGCGTAGTCAACGTCGGTGGCGGTGGCTGGGTTGGCCAGAACGAACTTCGTGTTGAAGATGTTCAGGCCCTTGTTCTCCATCGCGCCCATGTTGAAATCGCCGACGGCGACGATCATGAAGCGCTCGAGGTCGAGCGGCAGCTTGAAGCGAGCTTCGTCCCACACCACGCTCGCGATCAGCGAATTCATCGCGTGCTCGGTCTTCTCGAGGTCGCCGCGGCGCACGTACACCTGCAGCAAATGGTCCTTGCCCGAGCGTGTGCGAACGTGCTGCTCACGTGCCACCAGGTCGGCCGCCACCAGGGCAAAGAGATAGCTGGGCTTGGGGAAAGGGTCGTGCCACTTGGCGAAGTGGCGCGGGCCGTACACGCCGGCCATCATCTCGCCTTGCTCGACGAGGTTGCCGTTGGACAGCAGCACCGGGTACTGCGTCTTGGCGGCACGCAAGGTGACGGTATAGACCGCCATCACATCGGGCCGGTCAAGGAAATAGGTGATGCGGCGAAAGCCTTCGGCCTCGCACTGCGTGAAGAAGCCACCACCCGAGGTGTACAGACCCGACAGCTGGGTGTTCTTCTCGGGGCAGCAGGTGTTGCGGATCTCGAGCTGGAACGCGCCTTCGGGCAGGTTGTCGATCACCAGCATGCCGTCTTCATGGCGGAACGAGACCGACTCGTTGTTGACCAGCACCCGCGTCAGCATGATGTCTTCGCCATGCAGCTTGAGCGGCTGCGCCGGCACGGCCGTGTTGCGCTCGACCTGCATGCGGTTGATGACCAGCGTCTTGATCGGGTCGAGATCGAAAGTCAGGTCGACGGTCTTGATCCAGTAGGCCGGCGCGGTGTAGTCCTCGCGGCGGATCAATGTGGCAGTGCCTTCACGCATGCAATCTCTCCTTGTTCTTCTTCAAACGCCCTGCTTGAGGCTGGCTTCGATAAAGACGTCTAAATCACCGTCCAGCACCTTTTGGGTGTTGGACATTTCGACGTTGGTACGCAGGTCCTTGATGCGGCTCTGGTCCAACACATAACTTCTGATCTGGTGGCCCCAGCCCACGTCGGTCTTGGTGTCTTCGAGCTTCTGCTGCTCTTCCATGCGCTTGCGCATCTCGTGGTCGTACAGGCGCGAGCGCAGGCGCTTCCACGCCACGTCGCGGTTGCTGTGCTGGCTGCGGCCGTCCTGGCACTGCACCACGATGCCGGTCGGGATGTGCGTGAGCCGCACCGCCGAGTCGGTCTTGTTGATGTGCTGGCCACCCGCGCCGCTCGCGCGGAAGGTGTCGGTGCGCACGTCGGCCGGGTTGATCTCGATCTCGATCGAGTCATCGACCTCGGGGTAGACGAAGAGGCTGGCGAAGCTGGTGTGGCGCCCGCCGGCCGAGTCGAACGGGCTCTTGCGCACCAGGCGGTGCACGCCGGTTTCGGTGCGCAGCAGGCCGAACGCGTAGTCGCCTTCGATCTTGATCGTCGCGCTCTTGATGCCGGCGATGTCGCCCGCGGTCTCGTCTTCCAGCGTGGCCTTGAAGCCCTTGCGCTCGGCGTACTTGAGGTACTGGCGCAGCAGCATGCTGGCCCAGTCGCAGGCTTCCGTGCCGCCGGCGCCGGCCTGGATGTCGACGAAGCAGTTCAGCGGGTCGGCCGGGTTGTTGAACATCCGGCGGAACTCGAGGTCTTTCACCGTGGTATCGAGCTTGTTGGCTTCGGCTTCGATGGCGGCCAGCGAATCGACATCACCCTCTTCCTTGGCCATGTCGTACAGCTCGGTGTTGTCGGCCAGGTTGCTCGTCAGGTGGTTGATCGTCTCCACCACCGTTTCGAGCGTGCGCTTCTCGCGCCCCAGTTCCTGCGCGCGCTTGGGCTCGTCCCAGACCTTGGGGTTTTCGAGCGCGGCGTTGACTTCGTTGAGTCTTAGAGCTTTGCGATCGTAGTCAAAGATACCCCCGGAGGTCGACCGTGCGCTTCGTCAGGTCGGCCAGGGAGTTGCCAATGGCATTGATGTGTTCGACGTCCATGATGCGATTCCTGTGAAATGTGGGCCGTGGCGCGCTCTTGGCGCGCGAGGCAAGCCCGCAATTTTACGGCCTGTGCGTCGCGGTACCGCCGGGAGCAACCCCTCAATTCGCCAGGAAGGCTTCGAGCAAGCGCGCCAGCGCCTCGGGCTGGTCGTGGTGGAGCATGTGGCCGGCCGGAGAGAGCACATGCGTTTCGCGCTGAGCCACTGTGGCGAAACGCTCATGGAATTCGGCCTTGCTGTAGCGCTGGCCCCACCACTTGCCGATGTCGGTTTGGTCGCCTTCCACCCACATCACCGGCGCGGTGATCAGTTTCCAGCAGGCCAGCACCTCGTCGCGCTGGTAGAGCAGCGGGTTGCTGCGCTTGTGGGCCGGGTCACCGAGGATCTGCCACTGGCCCTGCGCATCCTGGCGTGACCAGTGGGCCGCCAGCCAGGCTGCGCGGTCGGCCGGCAGCAGCGGGTTGGTCTTGCGCAGGCGCGTGGCCACGGCTTCGAGGGTCTTGTACGGGTGGATCGCGACCGGCTCCTTCAGCTCGTCGAGCCACATCGCGTAGCGTTTGGGCGCCAGCGACGGGATCGTGGTCGGCATGCCGAAGCCTTCGAGGTTGACCAGCCGGCGTATGCGCTGCGGCCGCACGCCGGCATAGATCATCACCACGTTGCCGCCCATGCTGTGGCCCACCAGGTCGACCTGCGTCAAGCCGGCGAAGGGCTTCAGCGTGGCGTCGACCAAGGCATCGAGGTCGCCCAGGTAGTCGGCGAACCAGTAGCTGTCTTCCTGCGGTGTGTCGGTGAGGCCGAAGCCGCGCCAGTCGGGCGCGACGACGTAGCGGTCGTCGGCCAGCGCATCCACCACGAACTGGAATGACGCGCCCACGTCCATCCAGCCATGCACCATCACCAGCGGCGGGCGCTCCACGGTCACCAGGCTCGCGTCGCCCCAATGTCGCACGTGGTAGCTGAGGCCGCGGACGGGGATGAACTCGCTGCGGCTCTCTCGGCGCACGACATAGGGCTGGTCACTCATGCGTTCGATGATAGGGCGCAGCGTTGCGCCGCGCTGTCCGTGGCGCGACAGCGCTTTCAGAACGATTCAGGCCGCCTTCAGGACGTGTGTACCCCTTGCGCACGACAGTCCCTAGGAGCCTGTCGGGCTTGGGGCGTCGAAGCGAAATTTGGCCCCAGCGAGGACAGTTTTTGCCGGGTTTGCAGGCCCATAGCCGTAGCTATGGGACAAGAAGCCGGTGAAAAATGGACCGCTGCGGCCAAATTGCAGCCGACGTTCCCCAAGTCCGACAGGCTCCTAAAGCGCAAGGCCACGGAGTCGAATCATCACCACCACCTCTTTCGCGCGTGCGACCGCAGCCTTGCTGCTGGTCGTCGTGCTTCTCGCCGCCTCTTCGCCGGCGATCGAACCCATATCGCGCGGGGCGCTTCGGGCGTCTGCGCCAGCATCCGCCGTGAAACTCGCAGAAACGCGGGCGCCGTCCTCTATGCTTCGGGAGTCGGGATACGCCATTGCCAAAGACAAACTCGACTGAGTCAGGGAGGCGTTTTGTTGCCGCAACGAGCCACCCGGGGGCTGAACATCGGTGTGACGGGGCATCGTTTGAATCGCATTTCGCAGCGTCAGCTCGATCGGCTCACGCCGCAGCTTCGACCCTTGCTGGCGCAGATCGCCACGGCGGCGCGCTCGGCCAAGCCGACCTTGCTGTCGGGCCTGGCTGAAGGCGCCGACAGGCATGTGGCCCAGCTGGCGTTGGAGTCTGGTTATGCATTGCACGCTGTGCTGCCGTTCGTACGCGACACTTATGAACATGATTTCACCGACACCGCTTCGCGCGCGCAATTTGCCGAACTGCTCGCGCGGGCCGATCGCATCACCGAGCTCTCTGGGCGGCCTGGAGTCTCGGCGCAGGCCTATCGCCGCGCCGGACACGCCTTGCTCGACGAAGCCGACGTGCTGCTGGCGGTGTGGGACGGGCAGCCAGCGCAAGGCGTCGGCGGCACGGCCGAGGTCGTCAACGAAGCCTGCCGGCGCTGCATTCCGGTGATCCACGTGTCCACGCACCCGCAGACCACGCCCGTGCTGATCTGGCAGCGGCAGGGCCGCGTGGCGCGCGGCCGCAGTGCCTACGAGATGGCGCCATCGCGGCCCTGCGGCCCCGCGCAGGTGGCCGCAGTGATCGCACATGTGACCAGGGCCGGGTGATGCTCGAGCTGGTCTCGCCCGCCAACCCGCCTGCACAGCCCGTGCCGCAGGTGCCGAAGTATTGGGCGTTCCTGAGCTACAGCCACCACGACAAGGCAGTAGCCAAACGACTGCAGCGGCAGCTCGAAACCTACCGCCTGCCGCGCCGCCTGGTCGGCCGCGAAACCTCCGAAGGCCCCGTGCCCGCACGCGTGCTGCCGATCTTCCGTGACCGCGATGAGCTGCACGCTGGAGCTGACCTCAAGAGCAGCGTGCGGGACGCGTTGTCACGCAGCCGCTGGCTGATCGTCGTGTGCACGCCTGATGCCGCGCGCTCGCCCTGGGTCAACCGCGAGATCATCGAATTCAAGAAGTTGCGCGGCGAGCGGCATGTGCTCGCGCTCATCGTGCGTGGTGAACCGTTCGCGAGCGACATGCCAGGGCGTGAGGCTGAAGAGTGCTTCCCGCCCGCGCTGCGCCGCGCGCTCACGGCGGAGGGAGCGGCCGAAGGCGAGCCGCTCGAGCCCATTGCCGCCGACATGCGCAAGCACGGCGACGGCCCGCAGCGTGCCATGCTCAAGCTGCTGGCCGGCATGGTCGGCGTCAGCTTCGACGATCTGGTGCGGCGTGACTTGCAGCGCCGCATGCGCTTGCTCACGGTGGTGGCTGGTCTATCGGTGCTGGGCGTGATGGGCTTTGGCGTGCTGGCCGTGATGGCTGTGAAGGCCCGCAACGAGGCTCAGCACCAGCGGGTTCAGGCCGAAGGTTTGATCGAATTCATGCTGGGTGACTTGCGCAAGAAGCTGGAGCCGGTGGGCCGTCTGGAGGTGCTGGACTCGGTGGGTGAGAAGGCGCTGGCGTACTACGGCGCGCAAGACGCTGACGGGCTGGACGCCACCGCGCTGGGCCACCGTTCACGCGCCATGCATTTGATTGGTGAGATTCGCGACCTGCGCGGCAATCCGGCCGAGGCGCAGGCAGCCTTCGAGCAGGCTGCGACGACGACGGCGCAGTTGCTGGCTAAGGCGCCGAACGACGGCCAACGCATCTTCGACCACGCGCAAAGTGTGTTTTGGGTGGGGTATGCGGCGTGGAAGCGGGGTGATGGGCCGGTTGCTGAGCGGTGGTTTGGTGAATACCTGAATTTGGCATTGCGCTTGACCAAGATCGATCCGGCCAATTTGGACTGGCGGGCAGAGGTGGCATTTGCGAATCTGAATATGGGTATGGTGCGGATCGGCATGGGTCGGCCGGCCGATGCTCTGAAGTCTCTGCAAGCTTCTGGCACTTTGTTGGCGGAACTGGCTCCTGATCGCCCAGAGCTTGAGTTCGAACTGGCGCATAACTATGGTTGGCGCGCGAGTGCCTATGAGTTGCTAGGTGAGTACGAGCAGGCCTTGGCGGAGCAGCAGCGCAAGCTCGCCTTATTTCGCGCAATGCCCGGCGGTGAGAAGAATGGAAGTGTCCAGCGCGGCATCTTGAGTTCGTTGAATTTGGTCAACAAGTACGAACTGGCTTTGGGCAGGGTCGCGGCTGCTGAAGATAGTGCTCAAACAGCCTTGCAAGTGGCAGACGCACTTGTCGGGCAGGACTCGAATAACTTGCTTTGGCGGGCAGGTGCCTGCTATGCGCGGTTAAGGCTGGTAGAAATACGGCTGACCCAAGGACTCAGGAATGAGGCACGTACGCAGCAACGGCTGGCCCTTGACTGCGTAGCGCACTACAACGCAACAGGTTCCCGCGGCGTTCGGGACTCCACGCTTCTGAAAGCCCGCACCCTGCAGATGTCTGCTCGGCTGGCGACCGACGGCGAGCGCGCCGCCACGGCAACTGAGTTGACGCAGTTCTTGATTGACGCCACCTCGAAGCTCACACCCAGTACACCAGATCGAGCTGAGCTGGCGGTTGATTTGGCCAATACGGCTTTGGCACTGGGTGAATTGCATGCGACTTCAAGCCCGCGCTTGGCCCATGATGAATGGCGCCAAGCCGCCTTCTTGTTGGAGCCGTTTGCCAGCATGCGCGACGGTGCCGTTCTCACGTCGCTGGCCACGGCTCGTTTTCGCCTGGGCGATGTGGCGGGTGCACAGGCCCTCGTCAATCAAATTCAAAGTTCTTCCTACCGGCACCCCGCATACGCCGATCTCGTCAAACAAATGCAGGCCGTGCGGGGCGGTGGCAGATTCACAGTAACGTCAGGAGTAAGGCAATGATCAGAGGCAAGAGGCCGGCAGTTGTGCCAGTTGTGAGCGTTAGCGCCTATCGCAAGGAGAAGGGGACCGAGTTGACGATCAGCGTTGATCCAGAGCATCTGAATCTGAAGAAATATCCTAAGGGGCCGATCACGATCAAATGGTCTCTTGATACGACGGGATTCAAGTTTTCGTCCAACCCGGACTTGCCGGCGATTCAATTCACTTCTGAAGGTTGGGAGAAGTCCTTCTCCCACCTAACGCTTCACGATCACGATCGTGTCGCTACGGTACGGGACAAGAACTGCGACGGAGACGCCTTCTCTTACAACGTCAACGTAGTTGAAGTCGCGACAGGCTTTACCGCGGTGCTGGACCCGATTGTTCAGAACAACGACGCCTGACCTATGGGGCTTGGTGTAGCCTCATCGCACTTCGGTTGAGCGGTCGCGAACGACTGGCTGGTCGTTCGCAACTAAGACGCCGACGAAGCCACCAGCCACTTGGATTTGCGCAATGAGCAAAGCGTGAACCGGGCGGTGAGCGCCATGTAGTTGACGCGTGTGATGGTCGCGCACCGGCCGGACACCATCGCCATGGCGGATCGATCGTGTGGTGGTGATGGAATTGGCGCAGATCGTGAGCGGGCCGCTGCAGGCGACTCAACCAGCCTTGACGGCCGCGCCGTGATCACAACAGTCAACCTGCGGCCTTGCAAGCCTTGAGGCTGTTTTCACAGATGTGTCGCACGGCAAGCTGGAACGCTGTAGGACAGCGCTGAACAGACTTCTCACTCGTTTGTTCAGCCTCGCTGCGTCGGCATCCCGAAGTCCTGCGCTAACGCACTGGCTTCGGGGGTCAATGCCTCCGCTCCTTCCACATCCCCCTGTGCTCGCAGACCGCTGATCAGGTGCCACAGCGCCACGCATAGCGTCGATGGTGAACGCCGCGTGCGCAAGACGGTCACGAGCTCTCGCCCACGTTGCACTGCCTCATCGACCTCGCCCAGCGCCAAGGCCAGATCGGCCATGTGTGACATGGCCCGCAGCTGGCCGCGCTCGTCGCCGGCGGCGATGCGCAATGCCAGCTCGGCCTCGCGTGCTGCGCGGCTGTCGGCCATTCGTCCTTCAGCGCGTGCTACGTCGGCCTTCGCGCGCTGGCCCCAGGCCCGCTCGCGGGCCGGCCAGTCGGGGCGCTCCAGTGCCAGCGCTTCTTCAAGCGCGGCCCGCGCCTGCGCATTGGGCTCTTGCCACATCCCGGCCAGGCCTGCAAGTTCTGCGTACAAGCCATGCACATCGCCCAACTCGCGATAGAGCTTGTGTGCTTGCTCGGCCGCAGCACGAGCCCGCTCGGGCGCCACCGCGGACCATGCCCATTGCGCCGCACGCCACCACTGCGCTGCCAGCGTCTTTGGCGTGGCGTCGCCAAGCATGGGCTCACTTAGCTCGTGCCAGTGTCTTGCTTCGCCGTGCAGCGACAGGTGGTGCCACAACGGCGCCGCGGCACCAACGAGCGCGACAACGGTTTGCGCATCGTCTTGGTGATGCGCCCAGCTCAACGCGGCACGCAGGTTGTCGAGTTCGGGCTCGTAGCGCGCCAGCCAATCGGCGTCGCTCATCTGCAGCCAATCGGACGGCGAGGCGTCTAAGAAGCTTCGCATTGCGGTGGCATGACGCGTACGCAAGGCGTCATGCTCGCTGCCGGTCTGCAATTGCCTGAGTGCATAGGCACGCGCCGTTTCACTGAGTGTGTAACGCGGCGGGTCGCTGGTGCTCACGCTCAGCAGCGAATGCTCGGCGAGCATGGCCAAGGCGTCGATCAGCGCCCATTCGTCCAACTCGTCGGTTGCGAGTACCGCGCTCGCCAGGTTGAGGGTGAAACCGCCCGCGAACACACCCAGGCGCTGGAATATGTCGCGCTCTGTTTCGGGCAGCAGGGCCAGGCTCCAGTCGAGCGCCGCCTGCAATGTTTGCTGGCGTGTGGGCGCGGAGCGGCTGCCGCCGGCGAGCAACTTGAAGCGGTCGTCGAGCCGCTCAGCCACACCTCGTGCGCCCAGCAGTGGCATGCGGGCAGCGGCCAATTCGAGTGCCAGCGGCATGCCGTCCAGCCGTTGGCAGATCTCGATCACGTCGTGGACGTTGTCGTCGGTCAGCGTGAAGCGGCGGTCGGCGGCACGGGCCCGCTCGGTGAACAAGGCCACGGCACCGTGCTTCGCGGCACGTTGCGCATCGCTGCCTGCTTCGGGCACGGCCAGCGCCTCCAGTCTCAGCACCTGCTCACCCTGCAGCCGCAGCGGGATCTGGCTGGTGACCAGCAGATGCACGCCGGGCGTGCCCTTGAGCAGGGCCTGAATCGTCACGGCCAAGTCGTCGAGCAGGTGCTCGGCGTTGTCGATGACCAGCAGCAACTGCATCGGCTTGAGCGCCGTGACCAGTGCTGGCAACGCGTCACCGCCTGGGGCCAGCTGCAGATCAAGCGCCTGCGCGACCGTGCCGGCGATGAGGCGTGGGTCGGTGAGCGAGGCCAGCTCGACCCACGCCACCCCATCGGGCAGCGCGCTCTGCCGCGCCAGCGCCGCGCTGCGCGCCAAGGTGGTCTTGCCGATGCCGCCGGCACCCACGAGCGTCACCAGAGCGTGCTTTTCCAGCAGCTCCAGCAGCGTCGCCATCTCGGCATCGCGGCCCAGCAGGGGCAGGGTTCGTTCGGGCAAGGCGGGGCGCATGGCGGCAGGACGGGTGGGCGCCCCGGGTGCCTCGTCGATCACCAGCGTGAATCGGTAGCCGCGCCCGGGGATCGTCGCTATCGCCTGCGGGCCGAGCAGCTTGCGCAGGGCCGACACGTGCACCTGCAGGTTGTTTTCTTCGACCACCAGGCCGGGCCAGACGAAATCGAGCAACTCGTTCTTCGACACCAGGCGGTCGCGGTTCTCCACCAGCGCCAGCAGCACGTCGAATGCGCGCGCGCCCAGCACCGCCGGCTGATCGTCGACAAGCAATTGGCGCTGGGCCGGGCGCAGGGCGAACCGGCCGAAAAGATATTGATCAGGCACGAGGCCCCTCCTGGCTCGGAATTTACGCGATAGCGCAGATTTCAGAACGTTTCAGTTCGCTCAAGGACGCCGCTGGCGCGCTCGCCGAACACTGCAGACATCGATCGTGTCGCGCACCCACCCCGGGGCGTGCCGCGGCAAACGCCCAGGAGCGAGCCATGAACACCCCATTGCAATTGACGACCTCAGCCGTTGCCGCCGCAGGTGCTGGCTGGGCGGCGAACCGCCTCGTCCGCCCGCGCCACAAGAGGGCTGCCGAAGCATCTTCACTCCAGACGGCCTCTCCCGACGAGGTGAGTTTCCTGTCGCGAGACGGCCGCGCGCGCGTCCAGGCTAGCTTGCTGCCGGCTGAAAACGCACGTGCCGCGGTGGTGCTCGTGGTCGGCCAGGTGGGCTGCTGGGGCAGCGACGCTCGCGTCGAGAACCGCAGCCTGCATGTGCGCACCATGGCGCAAGCGCTGCGCGCCCGCGGCATCACGGTGCTGGTGACCCGTCTGCGCGGCCATGGCGAATCGGAGCGGCACGACGTGCTCGGCGCCATCGATTACCTGCTCGCGCGTGGCCATCGCTCGGGGACCATCGGTGTTCTCGGGGCCTCGATCGGTGCGTCGGCCGTGCTGCTGGCAGCCGCCGAAGAACCGGCCGTGCAGGCCGTGGTGGCCGACAGCCCCCGCGTCGAGGCCCATGCCGATGCCGAGCGCCTCGTGATGCCGGCGCCGGTGCTGGCGTTCGTGCGCTGGCTGGGCCGTGCCTTGTCGGGTGTCGACCTCGGCCGCCGCCCCGTGCTCGGCAGCCTGCCAGCGCTGCGTGATCGCGCGGTGCTGATCATCCACGGCCAGGGCGACCGCGTCGTGGCGCCGGCTGTGGCGCAGCAACTGGCCAAGGCGTGTGGTGCCCGGTTGTGGCTCACGGCCAGCCAGTCGCACGCCGGCACCCTGCATGAGGCGCTCCCGCTCTACATCACGCGGGTGGTGGACTTCTTCGGCCAGCACCTCCTGCCGCAACGCAGTGAGCCGCTGCTGGTGCGTGGCGAAACGGCGCAAGCCGGTCTGGCGCCGCTGTGGACTCCCATGGCAACGTGAAGCGAAGGGCGGGGTTGGGCTGCGAGAATGTCCGCATGCCTTCTCATCCTTCGCCTGAATCGATCGCCGTCGACCCCACTGTCCAGTTGCGCCCCGCCGAGTTGCGGGACGTGGTGCCCATCGTCGGCCTCATTCGCGAGCTCGCCGACTTCGAGAAACTGACCCATCTGCTGCAAGTCACGCCCGAGAAGCTGCGCCCGCACCTCTTTGGCGAAAAGGCGGTCGCCGAAGCCATGGTGGCCGAGGTGAATGGCGAGGTTGCGGCCTTTGCGCTGTACTTCACCAACTTCTCGACCTTCCTGGCGCAGCCCGGCCTGTACCTCGAAGACCTCTACGTCCAGCCTGCCCACCGCGGCAAAGGCATTGGCGAGGCCTTGCTGACGCGGCTCGGCAAGCTGGCCGCAGAGCGCGGCTATGGCCGTTTCGAGTGGAGCGTGCTCGACTGGAACGAAAACGCCATCCGCTTCTATGAGCGCATGGGCGCGACCCTGCTGCCCGATTGGCGCATCTGCCGGATCGCCGGCGACGCACTGGCCGCTTTTTCAGCACGCTGATCCACATTTGTGGGTTTCACCCCCTCGTTCAGGGGGGTGAGCTGCTGCACGGTCCACGTTGGCGTGAATTCCTACGGCATGCGGAGGGTGTTTCCCTCGTGACACCCAGGGCGTCAGGCGCTTCAATGGTGCAAAGAAAAAAGCTCGCGGCAGTATCAGGGAGCGATCACATGAACACACTGAGTCAAAAGTTAAGTCGTTGGTTGGGGTCGGGCGCAAGCCGAGCCGAGCAGGAGCGTTGGCAGCGTCTGGCTTCGGACACTGGCGCCACCAGCCAGGCCGAGTGGCACTTGTCGGGCCAGCGCGGTGCGGTGGTCTGGAGCCTGCCGAGCCTGTTCGCCGATGGCGAGGCCAACCCCCGCGAGGAATATCTGCGCTGGCAGGCCACCGGCTTGCCGATTAGCCTGCAGTGCGAGATCGTGCCGCGTGCCCAATACGAAGACTGGGCCGTGCGCTCCGCCGCCCAGCCCGAAGACGCCTCGACCGATGCCACCCTGGCACGCGCGCTGTCGGCGTTTGCCGCCGAAACGCTGGGTTTCGAGTCTTCACGCCTCGTGCCGTGGCAACCTGCCGGCGACCCGAACAGCGTGGTCGACCCGGGTGACGAGTCGCTCGAAGACTTCGCCATCAACTGGGTCGTGCTGGCTGCAGACCCGCGCGTCGCCAAGCGCCTGCTCGATCGGCACTTCCAGACGCAGTGGCTGCAAGCCAGCCAGCTGCTGACGGATGCCAAGGGCCGCCCCGCCATCGATCTGCGCCTGCGCGTCAACAACGGATCGGCGCAGCTGCACACCACCCGCGCGCACCGCAACATGCCGCTCGAGGCCGTGCAATCGCTGGTCGACCTCGGGCTTGCGCTGCTCGACACGCTGGAAGCCCGCGGCGAGCCGGTCACGTCATAAGGCCTGCCTGGCGCGTTCTTCTTCGCGCTGGCGCAAGAGCTTGCGCTGCACCTTGCCGGTGGTCGTCATCGGCAGCGCGTCGATGAACTCGATCTCCTTCGGATACTGATACGGCGCCAGCCTGTCGCGCACGTGCTGCTGCAGCTCTTCAACGAGCTGCGCCGAGCCGCTGTGGCCGGCGGCCAGCACCACGAAGGCCTTGACCACGGCACCACGCTCCGCGTCGGGCTTGGGCACCACGGCCGCATTGGCCACTGCCGCGTGCTTGATCAGGCAGTTCTCGATCTCGCTCGGGCCGATGCGGTAGCCGGCCGCCTTGAACACGTCGTCGCTTCGCCCCTGATACCAGAAGTAGCCATCGGCATCCATCACCGCGGTGTCACCGGTGCGGCACCATGAATCGCCTGGGTCGCCGGTGAACTTGGCACGCGTGGCCTCGTCATTGCGCCAGTAGCCCAGGAAGAAAATCGGATCGGGTTGGCCGTGCGCGTCTTGCCGGTGCAAGGCCACGTCGCCGGGTGTTCCCGGTGGGCACTCGTGGCCGTCTTCATCGAGCACGGCGATGCGGTGCCCGGGGTAGGGCCGGCCCATGCTGCCGGGCCGCGGTGGCCAGCCGATGTGCGGCGCGCCGGTGGTGTCGACGAACATGCCGCAGTTGCCGATCAGGTAGTTGATCTCGGTCTGCCCGAACATCTCGTTGACGACGACACCCAGCTGCTGGCGGCAGTAGTCGAACACCGCATCGCCCACGGCCTCGCCACCGCTCATGATGGCCCTCAGCTTGAGCGCGTGGTGCTCGCGCGGCGCGGGCACGGTCTTCATCATGGCCTTGAGCGCGGTGGGGAAGAGGAAGGTGTTCGTCACGCCGTAGCGCGCCATCAGCTCGAAGGCCTTGTCGGGCGCAAAGCGGCCCTGGTAGGCCACGATGGGCTGGCCGAAGTAGAGCGTGGGCAGGAGCGCATCCATCAGCCCGCCGGTCCAGGCCCAGTCGGCGGGTGACCAGAACACATCGCCACGCTGAGGAAACCAGTTCTGGCTGCAGACGAAGCCGCTCAGGTTGCCGATCAGTGCGCGGTGCGGCAGCAACGCACCCTTCGGTGCGCCAGTCGTGCCGCTGGTGTAGATCAGCACGGCGGGGTCGTCGGCGTAGGTCAGCAGTGAGCTGAATTGCGCGGGCTCTCGCGCCTGCAGCTGCGGCCAGTCGGCATCCGCGCGCCCTTGTGCGCCTCCCACGGCCACGACCGTCTGCAGATTGGGGCAGTCGGCGCGGGCGGCGAGCAGGTTGTCAATGCCGCCCTCGTCGACGATGGCGAGCCGGGCTTCGCTGTTCTGCAAGCGGTAGGCCAGCGCATCGGGGCCGAACAGCATCGACAAGGGCATGGCCACGGCGCCGAGCTGGTAGATGGCCATGTGCGCGACCGCCGTCTCCACCCGCTGCGGCATCACGATCGCCACCCGGTCACCCTGTTGCACACCCAGGCGCTGCAGCGCATGGCTCAGGCGGTTGGCCTGGATTTGCAGGCTCCCGTAGCTGCAGCTCAGCGTCTCGCCGTTCTCGTGTTCGTAGTGCACGGCAATCGCATCGGGCGTTTCGCGGGCCCAGCGCGAGCAGCACACCTCGGCGATGTTGAAGTGCTTGGGCACCTTCCAGCGAAAGCCGTTGTAGAGCTGCTCGTACGGTGTCTCGGGGCGCTTGTGCATGCGCTTGTCTCCTGGTTCTTGTCGGCGACGCAATGGGCGCTGCCGAATGTCGTGTGGCCAACGCGGCCAAGAATAGCCGCCAAACGGTGGCGTGGTGGTTGCGGCACACTGCTGGGCTCAGACCAACGCCTCGACGAGCATCCACACCATGCAGCATGTTTCCCTCGGCCAAAGCCGCCTGCAAGTGACGTCCATCTGCCTGGGCACCATGACCTTCGGCCAGCAGGTGGGCGAAGACCTGGCCCATTCGCTGCTCGACCACGCCGTGGCCCGTGGCATCGACTTCATCGACACGGCCGAGATGTATGCGGTGCCGGCGCGGCGCGAGACCTACGGCGCCACCGAGCGCATCATCGGCAACTGGTTCGCGGCGCGGCCCGGCGTGCGCGATAAGGTGGTGCTGGCCACCAAGGTGGCCGGGCCGTCGCGCAACATGGACTGGGTACGCAACGGCAGCGCCAACCTCACCGCGGCCGACATCGTGCAGGCCTGCGACGACAGCCTGCAACGCCTGCGCACCGACCGCATCGACCTGTACCAGATCCACTGGCCAAACCGCAATTCGCCGAACTTCGGCGCGCTGTATTTCGACCCGAAGCAGGACAAGGAATACACCTCCATCCGCGAGCAGCTCGAGGCCTTCGCGGGGCTGGTAAAGGCCGGCAAGATCCGCTACCTCGGGCTGTCGAACGAAACGCCCTGGGGCGCGAGCGAATTCGTGCGCTTGGCCGAGCTGCATGGCCTGCCGCGCGTGGCCACCGTGCAGAACCCCTATTCGCTGACCAGCCGCTCGCTCGACAACGGGCTCGATGAAATGCTGTACCGCCTCGGCGTGTCGTTGCTGGCCTATTCGCCGCTGGCGTTCGGCGCGCTGACCGGCAAGTACGACGAATCGGGTTTCGCGGCACCCGAAACCGTTGGCCGGCTGGCCACCTTCGAGTCGATGCGCAAGCAGCGCTGGGGCCGTGCCGAGTCACTCGACGCGGCGCGCTTGTACAACGCGCTGGCCCGCAAGCACGGCCTCACGCCGACACAGTTGGCGCTGGCCTTCTGCTACACCTCGTGGCGCGTGGCCAGCACCATCATCGGCGTGACGAACCTTCAGCAGCTCGATGAAGACATTGACGCCGCGAGCGTGAAGCTGTCACCCGAAATACTCGCCGAGATCGATGCCATCCGCTGGAGACATCGCGATCCTGCGCAATGAAGCCATGGCCAAGAAAGATCACGTCTCTGAAACCCCGGCGACGCAGCTGCTCAAGTCGCGCAAGGTTCCCTACACAGAGCACGTCTACGACTATGTCGACCACGGTGGCACGACCGAGTCGTCGCGCCAGCTTGGCGTGGACGAGCATCACGTCGTCAAGACACTGGTGATGGAAGACGAGAATGCCAAGCCCTTGATGGTGCTGATGCACGGCGACAAGCAGGTGAGCACCAAGAACCTGGCGCGGCAGATCGGCACCAAGAAGGTTTCGCCGTGCAAACCCGAGGTGGCGCAGCGCCACAGCGGCTACATGGTCGGTGGCACGTCGCCATTCGGCACCAAAAAGGCCATGCCGATCTATGTGGAGCAAAGCGTGCTCGAACTGCCGCGCATTTACATCAACGGCGGGCGGCGCGGCTACCTCGTCGGCATTGCGCCACAGGTACTTTCCACGCTGCTGAATGCAAAGTCGGTTCAGTGTGCCGGTGCAGAATAGCCACCCGACCACAAACGACCGAGTGATGGAGACCTTCTACCCTGTTGTCGCTGCGCTGGCGGCCTACCTGATCGGCTCGCTGTCGTTCGCGGTGATCATCAGTCGCCTGATGGGCCTGAACGACCCGCGCAGCTATGGGTCGGGCAACCCGGGTGCCACCAACGTGCTGCGCTCGGGCAACAAGGCCGCAGCGATCCTGACGCTGGTGTTCGATGCCTTGAAAGGCTTCGTTCCCGTGCTGCTGGTGCAGCAGTTCGGCGCGCGCTACGGCTTGCACACTGGCACGGTGGCGCTGGTCGGGCTGGCTGCGTTTCTCGGGCACTTGTGGCCGGTGTTCTTCCGCTTTCAAGGCGGCAAGGGCGTGGCCACGGCGGCAGGCGTGCTGCTCGCGTTCAACCCCTTGCTGGGGCTGGCCACGCTGCTCACCTGGGTGATCATCGCGGTGTTCTTTCGGTACTCGTCGCTCGCGTCCATCGTGGCGGCGGTGTTCGCACCGTTCTATCAATTGCTGATCTGGGACGGCGGCCCGCTGGCGGCCGCCATCATCGTGATGTGCTTGCTGCTGATCTGGCGGCACAGTGCCAACATCCAGAAACTGTTTGCGGGTACCGAGAGCAAGCTCGGCCGGAAATCCGGTGCCGTGGCGCACGCCCAGGCCCAACCACGAGGAAAAAAGACATGACCCATGCGGTGCGGCGATACCACGTCGGCGACCGGCTGTCGGAGATGGCCATTCACCACGGCACGGTCTACCTGGCCGGCCAAGTGCCCGACGACACCACGCAAGACATTCGCGGCCAGACACGCCAGGTGCTGGCCATGGTCGACAAGCTGCTCGGCGAGGCGCACACCGACAACGCGCACATCGTCATGGCGCAGATCTTTCTCACCGACATGGCCGACTTCGCCGGTATGAACGAGGTGTGGGACGACTGGGTTGCGCCGGGCGATGCACCGCCGCGAGCCACCGTGCAGGCTCGTCTCGCGAAGCCCGAGTACAAGATCGAGATCGTGGTGACGGCGGCGCTGAAGGTCTAGCCTTCTTCTGCGGTGAGGCCCAGCAATGCCGGGTCGCCGAGGCCCACACGGCCCAGGAGCGGTATCTCGCCGGTCAAGTCGACGACCGTGGTGGGCTGCATCGGGCAGGCGCCCGCATCGACCACCGCCTGCACCTGGCCCTGGAAGCGCTCACGGATTTCGTCCGGGTCGTTCATCGGTTCGGTTTCGCCGGGCGCGATCAGCGTTGTCGACAGCAGCGGCTGGCCGAAGATGTCGAGCAGCTCCTGCAGCATCTTGTGCGCTGGCACGCGCAGGCCGATGGTGCGGCGCGACGGGTGCGACACGCGGCGCGGCACCTCCTTCGTGGCCTCGAGGATGAAGGTGAACGGGCCCGGTGTACCCAGCTTCAGCAAGCGGTACTGCTTGTTGTCGACACGCGCGTAGCTCGACAGTTCGGAGAGGTCGCGGCACAGCAGCGTGAGGTGGTGCTTGTCATCGACCCCGCGAATGCGGCGCAGCTTCTCGGCGGCGGCCTTGTCGTCGAGATGGCACACCAGCGCGTAGCTCGAATCGGTGGGCACGGCGGCAATGCCGCCATCGTGCAGGATCTGGGCGGCCTGCTTGAGCAGCCGCACTTGCGGGTTCTCTGGGTGGACTTCGATGTACTGCGGCATGGGCGTCAGTCTGCCATCAGGGCCGATTCGCTCGGCGCGATGCGCTGCGCGGCAGCGCTCTCGCGCAGGTTCAACCACACCGAGGCGGCACCGCACAAGGCCACCACCGCCATGCCCACGAAGGCCCAGCCATCGGGCACATGGCCGAACGCGAGCCAGCCGGTGAAGCTGGCCGTGGCCAGTTGCAGGTAGGTGAAGGGCATCAGCACCGACATCGGCGCCACCCCCAGCGCGAGGATCAAGAACAGATGGCCGGCAGTGCCGGCGATGCCTGCTAGCGCCATCAGGCCCCAGACCGACGGCGGCGCAGCCTGCAAGGCCTGCCAGGCATCCGCCGGCTGCCAAGCCAAGCCCACGAGCCCCACGACGACCGTGCCCACCAGGCCGGTGTAGAAGTGCGTGGTCAACGGGTGGTCGAGGTGCGAGAGGCGCCGCGTGAGCAACTGGAAGCCGGCATAGACGAGCGCCATCGCCAGCGGAATCAGCGCGACCCAGCCGAAGAGCCCGCTGCCCGGGCGCGTCACGACCAGCGCTCCGATGAAGCCGCCCAGCACCAAGAGCGCACGCGTCAGCGACACGTGCTCGTGCAGGAACAGCGCTGCCAGCACCGTCACCAGCACCGGGGTCAGCATGCCGATCGACGTGAACTCGGCCACCGGCATGTGGCGGATGCCGAAGAACAGCAGCGCGCTGCAGGCGAGCAGCAGGCAGCCGCGCAGCGCCTGGAAGCGCGGATGCTCGGTGCGGAAGAGGTTGATGCCGCCGCGCGCCCATCGAACACCGAGCCAGGTGCCCATGATGAGCGCCTGGATCAGGTAGCGGGCGAACAGGCTGACGATCACCGGCAGGGCCTGGCCGAGCAGCTTCGCGCTGGTGTCCAGCGTGGCGAAGCAGCTGACCATCAGCAGGATGAGGCCGATGCCCAGCACCGGCCGCGGCTTGGCGCCGCCGGGCAATGACGGCGCTGGGCTCACGGGCGATGCACCCGTTCGCTCAAGGCTTCCCAGACAGGCGTCAGGTTTTTGGGCAGGGGCGGAAGGGTGCCGAGGTCGACGTGGCTTTCGTTCGGGCTATGGAAGTCCGAGCCGCGCGAGGCGAGTAGGCCGAACTCGAGCGCCGTGTCGGCGTACTTGGCGTAGTCGGCCGTTGTGTGGCTGCCAGTGACGACCTCGACGCCGCGCCCGCCATGCGTCTTGAATTCGCTGAACAGTGCGTACTCTTCGTTCGGCGTGAACTTGTAGCGGCCGGGGTGCGCGATCACGGCCATGCCGCCGGCTTGCGTGATCCAGCGCACCGCGTCGCCGAGCGTGGCCCAGCGGTGCGGCACGAAGCCCGGCTTGCCTTCGACCAGGAATTTGCGAAACACCTCCGAGGTGTCGCTGCACACACCCGTCTCCACCAGGTGGCGGGCGAAGTGCGTGCGCGAAATCAGCTCGGGGTTGCCCACGTACTGGAGCGCACCTTCGTACGCGCCCGTGATGCCGACCTTTTCCAGCCCGACGGCCATGTCGCGCGCGCGCTCTTCGCGGCCCCCGCGTGTCGCGTGCAGGCCGGCCTTGAGTGCAGCGTCATCGGGGTCGAAACCCAGGCCGACGATGTGCACCGTGGTTCCGGCAAAGGTGATGGAGATCTCGGTGCCGGTGAGGTAGGACATGCCTTGCGCCAGCGCGGCGGCACGTGCGCGGTGTTGGCCACCGATTTCGTCGTGATCGGTCAGCGCCCACAGGTCGACGCCGTTGGCGCGGGCTCGCGCGGCCAGGGCTTCGGGTTCCAGCGTGCCGTCGGAGACGACGGAATGACAGTGCAGATCGGCGTTGAGAATGCTCACGCCTCGATTGTAGGCAGCCGGCCTTGCCGCTGATGGCGGCAAGGCGACACCCTGGCAATGCCTATTGCTCGACGCGAATCAACTTGCCGCTGTCGGTGAGCAGATACAGCCATCCATCAGGCCCCTGGCGCACGCAGCGGATGCGCTCGCCGAGGCTGGCGAACAAGCGCTCGCGGCTGCTGACGACGTTGCCGTTCAGCGTGAGCCGCCACAGGGCCGTGCCGGCGAGTGCGCCGACGAAGAGGTTGCCTGTCCAGCCGGTGAGCTTGTCGCCTGTGTAGAAGGTGATGCCGCACGGAGCGATGGATGACTTCGGCGTGCCCGGCCCAGCCCAGGTCGAACCGTCGATCGTTTCCCAATAGGTCACGGGCTGTTCCATGCCGTCCTTGGCGGTGCCTTCGCCGTATTGGTCGGTGGTGTTGTAGTGCTGCCCGTAGCTGATGACGGGCCAGCCGTAGTTGAGGCCGGGCTGTACACGGTTGATCTCGTCACCACCCCGTGGGCCGTGCTCGCTGAGCCACAGCTCGTCGGTCGTCGGGTGCATGGCCGCACCTTGGGGGTTACGGTGGCCGATGCTCCACAGTTCGGGTCTGGAACCAGCGCCGAAGTCTGGATTGCCGCTCGGCACGCTGCCGTCCCGGTTGATGCGTACCGTTTTGCCGACGTGCGTGGTAGGGTCTTGCGCTAGTGTGTCCTTGTCACGATCCCCGAGCGTGACGAGCAGGGTCTTGTCCTTGCGGAAGACCAAGCGCGAACCGAACTGGAGAGTGCTGCCGCTGATCTTGGGCACTTGGCGGAAGATGGGCGTCAACGAGACATCCAGCAACTGCAGATTAACGGTGTCGAGCCGCCCGCGATTGACGGCCGTGCCAGTCAGCCCGTTGACGGTTTCGGCGTATGAGAAATAGACCCAATTTGAACCCGCGGTGGCGAAGTCGGGGTCGAGCACCACATCGAGTAGGCCACCCTGACCTGCGGAGGCAACAACGGGTATGCCGGCCAGTGGGCCTGACTTGGTCTTGCCGTCGGCGCTCAAGATCACCATGGTGCCGGCTTTCTGCGTCACTAGCATTCGGCTGTCAGGCAGGAAGGCTAAACCCCACGGGCTCTCCAGCGTTTCTATGAGTTTGGTGGTCTTGACAGCTGCCGGCGGCGCGGGCGGCACCGGCGCAGGAGGCGGTGGAGAACCACCGCCGCTGCCGCCGCCCGGTGGCGGTGCCGATCCTGGTGGTGGCACAGGCGTCGAGCCCGGGCCGTCGTCGGACCCACCGCAGCCGACCAGCGGCAGCGCCGCCGTCGCGGCCCACAAGATGCCGAGGCGCTTCAATCCTTCGCGTCGCTTGAGGTCAGGGTTGTCGTCGGGGGGAGAAGCGCTCATGGTCGTGTCCTTGTTGATCGCGAAGGGTAGTTCAGCTTCGCATCATTTGCATGCAACCGGATGCAACCCTGTCGCAAGTGATGTCACAAGGGCGTGGCGGTCAGCGCACGGCTTCGACGATCATCTGCAGGCGCTGCTGGCCGTTGTATTCGTCCACGCGCAACTGGTACGCGATCGTCACCTTGCTGCCCACCGGCTCGCTGTGGCCGAACCAGATGGCGTCGCGCACGGTGCCGGCGTGGCGCACGGCGAGCTTCAGGTGCTTCTCGCCGACCAGGCGCTGCGAGATCACTTCCACTTCGTCGCTGAACACCGGGGCTTCGAAGGCCTGGCCCCAGACCTGCGCGTCGAGCGAGCGCACGGTCTCGAGGTTGAAGTACTCGGCCGCCAACGGGCCATCGCTCATCAGCGTGCGCGACAGCGTGGCGGCGTCGAGCCATTCGGCCGCCACCTTCTGGAAGGCGGTGTCGAAGGTGTCGAAATCTTCTTCCGCTAGCGTGCAGCCGGCCGCCATGGCGTGCCCACCGAACTTCTTCAGCACGCCAGGGTGGCGCTTGCTCACGAGGTCGAGCGCGTCGCGCAGATGAAAACCGAGGATCGACCGGCCGGAGCCCTTGAGAAAACCATCCTGCCCAAGCGCGAAGACGAAGGTCGGGCGGTGCACGCGGTCTTTCAGCCGCGAGGCCACGATACCGACCACGCCTTCGTGGAAGTCGGGGTCGTAGATGGCCAGTGCAGTGGGCGATTCGCCCTCGGGCATCAGCGACTCCAGCATCGCTTCAGCCTGCTCGCGCATGCCGCTCTCCACGTCGCGCCGTTCGCGGTTGATGCCATCGAGCATCTGCGCCAGTTCGCTTGCGCGCATCGGGTCGTCGGTCATCAGGCATTCGATGCCGAGCGACATGTCGGACAGGCGCCCCGCCGCGTTGATGCGCGGGCCGAGCGCAAACCCGAAATCGAAGCCTGTTGCGCGGCGCGCATCTCGCCCCGCGGCGACGAACAACGCGGCGATGCCCGGATGCATCTTGCCGGCACGAATGCGCTTGAGGCCTTGCGCAACGAGGCGGCGGTTGTTGGCGTCGAGCCGCACCACGTCGGCCACCGTGCCCAGCGCCACCAGGTCAAGCAGCGTGTCCAGGCGCGGCTGGTTCTCGAGGGTGAACACGCCGCGCTCGCGCAGCTCGCTGCGCAAGGCCAGCAGTACATAGAACATCACGCCGACGCCGGCGAGGTGCTTGCTCGCGAAGCCACAGGCCGGTTGATTCGGGTTGACAATCACCGTGGCGTCGGGCAGCACGATCACGTCGTCTTCCTTCGCCGGCAGGTGGTGATCGGTCACCACCACGGCCAGGCCCAACGCACGCGCGTGGGCCACGCCGGCGAGGCTGGCGATGCCGTTGTCCACCGTCAACAGTACGTCGGGCTTCTTCTGCATCGCCAGATCGACGATCGCCGGGGTGAGGCCATAGCCATGTACCGCGCGGTCGGGCACCACGTGGTGCAGCGTGTCGGGCCGTGCGCCCAGCAGCTTGAGGCCGCGCAGTGCGACGGCACACGCGGTGGCGCCGTCGCAGTCGTAGTCGGCCACCACGCACAAGCGTTTGCCTGCGGCGATCGCATCGGCCAGAAAACGCGCCGCGGCTTGGGTGCCGTGCAGTTCAGTGGGGGGCAACAGGCGGGCGAGTCCGTCATCGAGCTCGTCGATGCCGCGCACACCGCGGGCGGCGAACAGCCGCGCCAGCAGCGGGTGCACGCCGGCCTGTTCGAGCGCCCACACCGTGCGGGGCGGAACGTCTCTCAACTTGATCTGCGGCTCGCTCACAGCGCTTCCAATACAGGCGCCACGGGCGCGGGCGACAAACGTTTGCTCATGCGTGACCACAGCCCTTGTGCTTGCGGCTCGAAGCGCCGCGCCAGGCGTTCTCCGCACAACGTCACTGTGACGGGTTCACCTTGCTGTGCACGCTTCAAGGCCTGCTGCACTGGGTCGGCATCGAGAGCATGCCAGGCGTCAGCCCAGGCGGACCAGTTCGAACCCACCGCGGGCGCACGCAGGCTGGTCGCGTGGACCAGATCGTCGATTGCACTCTCTGGCTGCGCCCGCCCACAGCCGCTGAGCCAGAACGAGTTCACCGGCAAAGCGCCCTGGCCCACGCGCTCATCGTTCAGCGGCTGCTGGTAGAGCAGCATCTGCACCTCGTTCTGCAGCCGACGGATCAAACGTGCCTGCCGCGTGGAAGGTAGCCACAGGTCGATGTTGCGGCCGATCACGCGGTCGATGGACGCGCTGGGCAAGCCGTCGAGCGAATCGTGCGCTGCGTACCAGCGGGTCGGCGCACCCCAGGCCATCACCCAGCCTTCGCTTTCGAACAGCGGCTTCACCACTTCGAACAAAGTGTGCGACTCCTGTGCGCTCAGGTGCAGGTTGTGTGGGTCGGGCAGGGTGACGTGGTCGGCGCCCACGTGCCAGTGGACGGGGGTGAGCTGGCCCCAGGCGCGGGTGCCGGTGTCGACGCCGTCTTGCGCTGCATTGTGTGCGGCCCAGGGGAGGGCGCCGTCTTCGGCCTTCCAGCCCAGTGCGTTGGCGAGGGCGCGTTCGTGGGGTGGGGTGAGGCTGTATTCGTCGGTGCCGATGGTTGCTGTGGGGCTGAGGCGAGACAGAAGTTGGGTCAGGTTGGGGAGCTTCAGGGCTCGCAGGGTTTGCGTGCCGCGCTCGGAGAGGGCCGAGGCGAAGGGGATCAGCAGGTGCATGGTGTTGATTATCGGTTGCTGGTTTTTTTGCCCGCTTCGCGTAGTTGGTTCTTCTGCCTACCGGCGGTTGCGCCGGGATTTCGCCCCGGCGGGCGAGTCACTTTCATTTGTCGCGTCAAATGAAAGTAACCAAAGCAAAGACGCTTTCCACTTTGCTGTACCGCTTCGGTTGCTTCCTTCCGCGATTTGTCGCCAAGGTGAAGACCCGGACCACAGAACACCTGTTCAACGTACCCCACCCCTCGGCTCGCTGCGCATCGCCATCGCGCACGATGCGAAGCGAGGTGCGACAGGGAAAGTTGCGAAGCAACGACCGTATTGCTCTTGGGTCCCGTGGGAGGCCTCCGTCGGGTCCCCCTTCTTTGGTGACTTTCTTTCGGGGAAGCGAAAGAACAGTTACTGCCCTGTCGGGGCATATCCCGACATCGGCCTCACGCAGTGAGCAAAAGTCTCATGCGAATGCAGGCACAAACCACGGGAGTGGAAACGACACCAAACCTTCACATCCCCGCCACGCCCCCGTCACACCTCAAGCCGACCATGCCCTTCCATGCAAAGAGACGCCACCCTCCTGCGCGCATGGACAGAAGCCGCATCACCGCCGGCAGACGACGACGCGCCGAAGGAATGCAAGCGCCATTACCGCAGCCTGTGGATTTCGGACCTGCACCTGGGCACCCCCGGCTGCCAGGCCGACGCGCTGCTCGACTTCTTGAAGCACACCGAGTGCGAGCACCTCTTCCTGGTCGGCGACATCATCGACGGCTGGCAGCTGCGCCGCAGCTGGTACTGGCCGCAGTCGCACAACGACGTGGTGCAGAAGCTCCTGCGCAAGGCGCGCAAGGGCACGCGGGTGATCTTCGTGCCGGGTAACCACGATGAGTTCGCGCGGCGTTATGTCGGCCACAACTTCGGTGGCATCGACGTGGCCGAAGACTGGGTGCATCAGACCGCTGACGGCCGCAAGCTGTGGATCACCCACGGCGACTACTTTGATGGCGTGATCCAGTGCGCCAAGTGGCTGGCGCATGTGGGTGACTCGCTGTACGAGTTCACGCTCAAGCTGAACCGCCACCTGAACTCCATGCGCGCCCGCATGGGCCTGCCGTACTGGAGCTTGTCGAAGTACCTCAAGCTCAAAGTCAAGCGCGCAGTGAACTTCATCGGTGACTTCGAGGCAGCTGTCGCCAAGGAAGCGCGCCGCCGCGGTGCGCAAGGCGTGGTCTGCGGCCACATCCACCACGCCGAGTTGCGCGAGATCGACGGCATCGTCTACGCCAACGACGGCGACTGGGTCGAGAGCCTGACCGCGTTGGCCGAGCATGCCGATGGGCGGCTCGAGATCCTCGACTGGGCCGCGCACATGCGCGATCGGAGATTGGTCGCTCCCCACATCAGCGAGGTGCCCGCATGAAGATCGCCCTGGTCACCGATGCCTGGACGCCGCAGGTCAACGGCGTGGTGACCACGCTGGTCGAGTTGCACCAGGGCCTGCTGGGCCATGGCCACGAGGTGGTGTTGATCGAACCCTCAGGCTTCAAGCGCTTTCCGTGCCCCGGCTACCGCGAGATCGAACTCGCGTGGCGGCCCGCACGCAAGGTGGCCGAGATGCTGGAGGCCGCGCAGCCCGATGCGGTGCACATCGCGACCGAAGGGCCGATGGGCTCGGCGGCGCGCGCGTTCTGCATCCGCCGCGGCTGGGCCTTCACCACCGCCTTTCACACCCGATTTCCCGACATCCTGGCGCGGGCACTCCACATTCCGGAAAGCTGGGGCTACGCGTGGTTCCGGCGCTTCCACGCCAAGTCGAGCGGCATCATGGTGCCGAGCTCGGGCATGTACGGCATCTTGCAGGGCTATGGCTTCAAACCCTTGCGGCAGTGGTCGCATGGTGTCGACCTGAGCCTGTTCCAGCCTGTTCCAGATGCCGATCTTGGATTGCCGCGGCCGGTCTTCCTGTACGTGGGGCGGGTCAGCTACGAGAAAAATCTCGATGCCTTCTTGAAGCTCGACCTGCCGGGCTCCAAGGTGGTGTACGGCGTCGGCCCGCTGGAAGATCGGCTGCAGCGCGACTACCCGAATGTGCACTGGCGCGGCGTGGTGCCGCGTGCGGAGCTGGTCAATATCTACAGCGCAGCCGATGTGTTCGTGTTCCCGGGGCGTTCGGAAACTTTCGGCCTGGTGATGCTCGAGGCCATGGCCTGCGGCACGCCGGTGGCTGCCTATCCGGTGCCAGGCCCGCTGGATGTGGTGGCGCCGAAGCACGATGGCGACGATGGCGGCGTGTTGCACGACGATCTGCGCACTGCGGCGCTGAAGGCGCTGGACATTCCCCGCGGCGCCGCCCGCCGGCGGGCATTGCAATTCGATTGGGGTGAGGTTTGCCGCGAGTTCATCGACCACCTCGTCCCGGCCCGTCACACAGAGGCAGCGACCGTCACAAAACCGTCGCAAAAGCTTCATAAACTGGTTTCATGACCCAGGCTACCCGCAATCCAGCGCTTCTCAACCGCGAAAGCTCGATCCTGGAGTTCAACCGCCGTGTGCTCGCACAGGCCCGGCGAGACGACGTGCCTCTGCTCGAGCGGCTGCGCTACATCTGCATCGTCTCGTCGAACATGGACGAATTCTTCGAAGTTCGGTTTGCCGATTACATCGAAGCGGCACGCAAGCCTGGTGCTGGCGTGTCGAACCGCGACTTGGAGCGCGTGGCCGCCGAGGCGCACACCTTGATCGACGACCAGTACCACGCGTTTAACGACGACGTGATGCCGGCCTTGAAGCGTGCCGGCATCCAGATCCTCAACCACTCCGACCGCAACGAAGCACAGCGCCGCTGGGTCGACCAGTTCTTTCAGCGGCAGGTGCGGCCACTGCTGGTGCCGGTGGGGCTGGACCCGTCGCACCCGTTTCCGCAGGTGGCCAACAAGTCGCTCAACTTCATCGTGCGGTTGGGCGGCAAGGATGCCTTCGGCCGCGAGAACACGATTGCGATCGTCAAGGTGCCGCGTGTGCTGCCACGCGTGATGCGCTTGCCCGACGAGCTGGTGGCCGGCGCCGAGCAGGGCGTGCAGGCCTTCGTGCTGCTGACGAGCGTGATCCGCGCACATCTGAACGAGCTCTTTCCGGGGCGCGAGGTCGAGGCGTTCTCGCAATTCCGCCTGACGCGCGATTCCGATCTGGACGTGGATGAAGAAGACGTCGTCAACCTGCGCCAGGCCTTGCGCTCGGGGCTGACGACGCGGCACTTCGGCCAGGCCATCCGCCTCGAGGTGGTCAACACCTGCCCGCCGGAGCTGTCGGAATTTTTGTTGACGCAGTTCGCCTTGCCTGCTGCTGCGCTCTACCTCGTCAACGGGCCGGTGAACCTGGTGCGCCTGAATGGGCTGATCGATGCGGCCGACGCGCCGCAGCTGCGTTTCGAGCCGCACGACGCGCCGTGGCCACATGGTTTGTCGCGCGACGGCTCGATCTTCGAGCGCCTGCGCGAAGGCGATGTGTTGATGCATCACCCGTACGAATCGTTCGAGCCGGTGGTGCAGTTCCTGCGCGAAGCGGTGGAAGACCCGGACGTGCTGGCCATCAAGCAGACCATCTACCGCACCGGCAGCGAGTCGCCGTTGATGGACCTGCTGATCGAAGCCGCGCGCCGCGGCAAGGAAGTGATGGCCGTGGTGGAGCTGAAGGCGCGCTTCGACGAAGAGGCCAACATCAACTGGGCCGAGCGGCTGGAGGCCGTGGGTGCGCAGGTGGTCTACGGCATCGTGGGCCTGAAGACGCACGCCAAGCTGCTGCTGGTGACGCGCCGCGAAGGCAGTCGGCTGCGCCGCTACGGCCACCTGTCCACCGGCAACTACAACCCCAAGACCGCGCGGCTTTACACCGACGTGGGCTACCTCACGGCCGACCCTGACCTCACCTCGGATGCCGACGCTGTGTTCCAGCAGCTCGCGAGCCTGGGCAAGACACGCCCGCTTCGCCAACTGCTGCAGGCGCCGTTCACGTTGCACAAACAGATGCTCAAGCACATCGAGCTGGTGACGCAGGCGGCGCGAGAAGGCAAGCCGGCGCGCATCGTCGCGAAGATCAATGCGCTGACCGACGTGCCGCTGATCGACGCACTCATCACCGCCGGACAAGCGGGAGCCGACATCGACCTGATCGTGCGCGGTGCCTGCATGCTGCCGCCGGGCATGGCCGGACTCACCGACCGCATCCGTGTGCGCTCGGTGGTCGGCCGCTTGCTGGAGCATTCACGCGTGCTGTACTTCCGGTGGGGCTTGACGGATGCCGAAGAGGCACTGTTTCTGTCGAGCGCCGACTGGATGGGCCGCAACATGTTCAGCCGCATCGAGGTGGCCTGGCCAGTGCGCGATGCGGTGCTGCGCCAGCGCGTGATCGACGAATGCCTGGTGCCCTATCTGCACGACAAGCAGGATGCCTGGCAACTGCATCCCGATGGCAGCTACCTGCGCGTGGGCACCGGGGGCCCGAGTGCACAACAAGCGCTGATGCAGCGCTACATGTGAAAGGGGTGGCGTGATGGACCTGATCCTCTGGCGCCATGCCGAAGCCCATGTGCAACGAGAAGGGCAGACCGACCTCGAACGCGCACTGACGGCCAAGGGTGAGCGGCAAGCGCAGCGCATGGCCGAGTGGCTGAACCAGCGCCTGGCGCATTCCACGCGCATCCTGGTGAGCCCGGCCTTGCGCACGCAGCAGACGGCCAAGGCATTGGACCGGCATTTCAAGACCGTGCAACTGCTCGCGCCCGAGGCCTCGGCCACCGCCTTGCTGAGCGTGGTGCGCTGGCCCGAAGCCAATGAGCCGGTGCTCGTCGTCGGCCACCAGCCCACGCTGGGCCAGGTGGCGGCCTTGCTGCTGGGCGAGGTGGCGCAGACCTGGGTGCTCAAGAAGGGCGCAGTGTGGTGGCTGCGCAGCCGCGAGCGCGAGAGCGGCAACCAGGTGGTCGTGCAGGCGGTCCAGTCGCCCGACTGTCTCTGAAGTCGCTGCCGGGCTTCAGCTCGGCAGCTGAAGGCGCAGCACGCTGCTGCGCTCCCACGCGGCCACTTCTTCGTTCAGCAGGAACAGCGTGCGCGGATGCGAGTCGGCCCACTCCTGCGAGAACGACAGCTGGGCCACGTTCCCCTTGCGCTGCAGGCGAAGCACGGTGGCGTCGACCTCGCCGCGTGCATGGCACTTGATGATGGCCAACCGCAGCGACAGTGCCTGCCAGGCGAAAGCGTCCTGCGCGAGCTGCGATTCGACCTTGCGCAGGCCGCCGCGCTGCGCCAGCACCAGGTCGGCGAGACGGCGTTGCTGCGACTGCGAGAACCCGGCTGCATCCACGTTGCTCAGCAGGTAGGCGCTGTGGCGGTGGTGGTCGTGGTGCGACACCATCATGCCGATCTCGTGCACCGCCGCAGCCCAGCCCAGCTCGCGTGCGGGCGTGAGGTCGGCGCTGGGGGCGGCGCCCGTGTAGAGCGCATCGGCCACGGCCGCCACGTTCTGCGCCTGCGCCACGTCGACCTCGAAGCGGCGCTGCAGCTCGGCCACCGAGTCGTCGCGCACGTCGTGGCTGTCGCCGCCGCTCTGGGCGGCTGCGTTCAGGCGCTCGTCCAGGTCGAAGATCACGCCTTGGCGCAAGGCACCGCGTGCGGGCTGCAGTTGCTCGATGCCGAAGTGCGTGGCAAGCGTGTAGAGGATGGCCAGGCCACCGCCGATCACCGCGCGCCGATCGTCCTTCAAGCCCTGCAGGTTCAGCTTGTCGACGCGGCCTGCGCGCAGGCACTGGTCCATGCACCAGCGCAAGCCGTCGGGGGTGATGACGCCATCGGTGACGCCATTGGCCGCCAGCAGATGCGACACCGCTCCCGCTGTTCCCGACGAGCCGAGCGCCTCGCGCCAGTGGCGAGCCGCGAACGGCGCGAGCGCTTCTTCCAACTCGGCACCGGCAGCCACTTGTGCTGCGCGGAATGCGTTGTCGGTGAAGCGGCCGTCGCTGAAGTAGCGCATCGACAGGCTGACGCTGCCGACCTGGAACGACTCGGCACGCAGCGGCGTGCGCCCTTGGCCGAGGATCATCTCGGTGGAGCGGCCACCGATGTCGATGACCAGCCGCCATTCGTCCGACGGCTGCAGGCGCGCCACGCCGGCGAAGATGAGGCGCGCTTCTTCGCGGCCCGAGATCACCTCGATCGGGTAGCCGAGCGCCGCCTGTGCGCGCGCGAGGAAGGCGTTGCGGTTCTTCGCCTCGCGCAAGGTCTGCGTGGCCACCGCACGCACCTGCACGGCGGCGTAGCCATCGAGCCGCTGCGCAAAGCGGCGCAGGCAGGCCAGGCCGCGCTGCATCGCGTCTTCGGTGAGCAGGCCCTGCTCGTCGAGACCGGCACCGAGGCGCACGGTTTCTTTCAGATAGTCGATGCGTTTGTAGCGGGCCGGGCTCAGCTGGCCGATCTCGAGGCGAAAGCTGTTGGAGCCGATGTCGATCGCGGCAAGGTGGTCGGGCCAGCGCAAGGTGTCGGGCGAGAAATTCATCGTGTCGATTGTCCGGGGTTTTCGTGACCATCCTTGCCATGCAAAGGGTCAGTGCAAGAAAACGGCTGCGTTCCTAGAATGCGCAGCTTCCATCCATCCCCTCACCAGGAGACATCGAGATGCTTCGCAAAGATGTGGACAGCCTGACCCCGACCCGCGACTTCAGCCGCCGAGACTTCGTTCAGACCGCCGTGGGCAGCGGGTTCGCCGCGGCCGTGTTGCCGGTGAGCGCGCAGACCATCAAGACCGACACGGCCGGCCTGACCGCCGGCGAGGTCACGGTGATGGTCGGCGACTTCAAGATGCCGGCCTACCGCGCTGCGCCCGAGGGCAAAAAGGGCTTGCCGGTAATTCTGGTCGTCTCCGAGATCTTCGGCGTGCATGAACACATTGCCGATGTGGCGCGCCGCTTCGCCAAGCTCGGCTACCTGGCGATCGCGCCGGAGCTCTTCATTCGCCAGGGTGATGCCAAGGCGCCCACCGACATCACCAAGCTGATGGCCGACATCATCTCCAAGGTGCCCGACGAGCAGGTGATGCGCGACCTTGACGCCACCGTGGCCTGGGCCAAGGCCAACGGCGGCGACACCAGCCGCCTGGGCATCACCGGCTTCTGCTGGGGCGGGCGCATCACCTGGCTCTACGACGCGCACAACCCGGCCGTCAAGGCCGGCGTGGCCTGGTACGGCCGGCTGGTTGGCAACAGCACGCCGCTCACGCCAACCAACCCGATCGACCTGACCGGCAAGCTCGCCGGCCCGGTGCTGGGCCTGTACGGCGGTGCCGACAGCGGCATTCCGCTTGACACGGTTGATAAGATGAAAACCGCCTTGAGCACCGGCAGCGCAGCGGCCAAGAAGTCGGAGTTCGTCGTCTACCCCGACACGCCGCATGCCTTCAACGCCGACTACCGGCCCAGCTACCGCAAGGAAGCGGCCGACGACGGATGGAAGCGCGCAGTCGCCTGGTTCAAGGCCAACGGCGTGGCGTGAGCGCACGCCGCTGACTCGCCAAGCCGCGCGTGCTGCGCGGCTTTTTTGTGGCTGTGCGTTGTGGCTGTGGATTCATGACCTTTCTCTACATCATCGTCGCCACCCTGGCCGGCGGCCTGCTGTCGGTGTTGATCGCCGCGAGCCTCACCGTGAAGGTGCTGGGCCGCGTGGTGCACCACCTGGTGAGCCTGTCGGCCGGCGTGCTGCTGTCGACGGCCTTGCTCAACGTGCTGCCCGAAGCTTTCGAGAGCAAGACGGCGAGTCCGCAAGCCTTGTTCGCCACGCTGCTCGGCGGCTTGATGTTCTTCTTCCTGCTCGAGAAGGCCGAGCTCTACCGCCACACCCACCACCACGAAGGCGACGGGCACCACCATCACCACCACTTCGACCAGCAGCAGGCCGGCCGCGGCGGATGGAGCGTGCTGATGGGCGACAGCATCCACAACTTCTGCGACGGCATCATCATTGCGGCCGCCTTCCTCACTGACACGCGGCTGGGCATCGTCACCTCGCTGGCCATCATTGCGCACGAGATACCGCAAGAGGTCGGCGACTACATCGTGCTGCTCAACGCCGGGTTGTCGCGCAGCAAGGCGCTCTTGTACAACGCGATCTCGGGGCTGTCGGCCGTGGTGGGCGGCGTGATCGGCTATTTCGTGGTCGGGCCGTGGGAGCAGTTGTTCCCCTACCTGCTGGTCATTGCGTCCAGCAGCTTCATCTACGTGGCGGTGGCCGATCTCATTCCGCAACTGCAACACCGCCTGTCATTGAAGGACACCCTGTCGCAACTGGGCTGGCTGAGCGCCGGCATGCTCATCATCGTGGGCATGCTGCGACTGGTGCACGCTCACTGATCTGAAACAGCGAGCAAAGCGAAGCGTGACAGAGCCACGCCCGTGGATCCGGCTTCGCCGGTCCACCAGGCGGCGCCCCTTGGGGGCTGAGCCCGGACATGAACAGTCCTGAGGACTGTTCTTGCCTGGTGAAGAGCTGGGCCACTGGCACAGCGCGGCCTGCAAGGCGGCGGCGAAGCGACTGGGGGGCCTACCTCACCACCAGCACCGGCACTTTGCTGTGCGTCAGCACCTTTTGCGTTTCGCTGCCGAGCAGCAGGGCGGTGACGCCGCGGCGGCCGTGAGAGGCCATCACGATCAGGTCGCACTCATGGCGGCGGGCATGGTCGATGATGGCTTCCCAGGGGTGCAGGGCTTCCACCGTGTGGGCTTCGGAGGTCACGCCCATGCCTTCGGCCGATTCGCGCACGGTCTTCACCCGGGCCGCGGCAATGCGCTCCTGGGCGTCGAAGAACTCCTGTGGCGGCGTGGGCTGCATCTCGGAGATCGCGCTGTAGGGAAACGGCTCTTTCACACTCAGCGTGTACAGCTTGGCACCTACCGATTTGGCCAGCCCGATGGCCGTGTCGACGGCCTTGCCTGTGATCTCTGAACCGTCGGTCGGAACCAGAATGCGTTTGAACATGATGGTCTCCTGAAATGAACGGGAGCGTTCAATCGCGAACTTAGTCCGATGGCCGGCCCCGGTCAACGTGGATCGGGGCTTTCGTGATGTAGGTCAATGCCTACCTGCGGGCCATGGGCCGAGACGGGTCGCTGGACCATTCGCTCCACGAGCCGGGGTACAGCGCAGTGACGCCCAGGCCGGCCACTTCCATCGCCAGCAGGTTGTGGCAGGCCGTCGCGCCTGAACCGCATTGCTGCACCACCGGCCGGCCGTCGAGCAACGGGCCGAATTCGGCGCGCAGCTGCTCGGCTGGCTTGAAGCGGCCGTCGGGCAGCAGGTTGTCCTTGAAGAAGCGGTTGACCGCGCCGGGAATGTGGCCGGCCACCGCGTCGAGCGGCTCCACGTCGCCGCGGTAGCGCTCGGGGGCGCGGGCGTCGATCACCAGCACCTCGTTCAGGCGGGCCTGCAGTTGTTGCGCATCGACCGTGGGCAGGGCGGGAGGCTGTGTGGGGTAGGGCGCTGCAGGATTGGGTCTGGCCACATCTGTGGTCAGCGCGCCGCCGGCCAGTTGCCATGCGGCCAACCCGCCGTCGAGCAGGGTCACGTCGGCATGGCCCATCCAGCGCAAGACCCACCAGGCGCGCGCGGCATACATGCCGCCCTGGCGGTCGTAGGCGACCACGGGGGTGCCGGGGGCGATGCCGATGCTGCCCATCCACTGCGCGTAGTCGGCGCGTTCGCGCAACGGATGGCGGCCGTTGCGGCCAGTCTTCGGGCCTGACAAATCGCGCTCCAGGCTCACGTACACCGCCTGCGGCAGATGGCCTTCGCGGTAGGCGCGTTCACCGGCTTCGGTGTCGACGAGATCGAAGCTGCAGTCCAACACCACGAGTGGGCTCTTCGCCTCCAGCATCTGGCGCAGTTCGGCCGCGGTGATCAAAGGGTGCATGGCTCAGCTCTCCGAGAAGGTGGATGTGTCCGATGGCGCCGACTTGCTGCGTAGCAAGGTCGCCGCGAGGCCGGAGCTGACGATCAGCGCCATGCCCAGCAGCGACAGCAGCGTCACCTTGTCGTTGAACAGCAGCACACCATAGCCGAACGAGAACGCAATGCCCAGGTACTGCAGGCTGGCGTTCACCAGCAGCTTGCCGGTACCGTAGGCGCGTGTCATCAGCATTTGCGCCGCTGTGGCCAGCACGCCCACGGCGAGCAGCAGCGCCGCGCCGCGCCAGGTGTGCGCATGGAACCCGGTCCACACGCTGGCCAGCCCGCCGAGCAGCAGGCCGCCGAGCGAGAAGTAGAAGACGATGCGGTAGACCGGCTCGCCGGCCCGGCCCATGGCGGTGACTTGCATGTAGGCGGTGGCGGCGATCATCCCCGACAGCAGGCCGATGAGGCCGTGCCAGAGCTGGTTCTGTTCGATCGTCGGCCGCAGGATGCACGCCACGCCACCGAAACCCAGTAGCACCGCCGCGATCAGGCGGCCGTCGACGCGCGAAGTGCCCAGCATCACGGCGCCGCCGATGAGGAACAGTGCCATCCACACCGACGACATGTAGTTCAGCGTCATCGCCGTGGCCAATGGCAGGTTGCCGATGGAATAGAACCACAAGCCCAGCGCGATCACGCCGCTCAGGCTGCGCCAGAAATGCATCGCCGGGACGGGCGTGCGCAGCGTGCCGCCGCGACGCCAGGTGATGAAAGCCAGCGCCGTGGCGCCGACCAGGCCGCGGTAGAACACGATCTCGCCGGTCTCGTACAGCTCGGAGGCCAGCTTCACGCACACGCTCATCGTTGCGAACAGGAACGACGCCAGCACCATGAGGACGGGAGCTTTCATGGCTGCCGCGCGGGCCGAGCGCCGGGCCGCTCCCAAGCCGGCCCGCATCCCCTCGGGGGATCGGCCGGCGTACTCGCCGGACGAGGGGTTGTCGTCACCCACGGAAGTTGAGAGCGCGGCGATACCACGCATGGAACTGCTCCATGCCGTCTTCCATCGGCGACTGGTACGGGCCGGCTTCGTTGTCGCCACGCTCGTACAAGGCCTTGCGGCCGGCGTCCATGCGCAGGGCGATCTCGTCGTCTTCGACGCAGGTTTCCATGTAGGCGGCCTGTTCGGCTTCGACGAATTCGCGCTCGAAGGCGGCGATCTCTTCGGGGTAGAAAAACTCCACCACGTTGAGCGTCTTCTGCGGCCCCTTGGGGTAGAGCGTCGACACCACCAGCACGTGCGGGTACCACTCGACCATGATGTTCGGGTAGTAGGTGAGCCAGATGGCGCCGTGCTTGGGTGGCTCGCCATTGCGAAAGGCCAGCACCGCGTCGTGCCATTTGCGATACGTGGCCGACCCTGCCTTGGCCAGCGCGTTGTTGGTGCCGACCGTCTGCACCGAATGGTGCTTGCCGAATTCCCAGGCCAGGTCTTCGCAGCTCACGAACTGGCTCAGGCCGGGGTGGAACGGGCCGACGTGGTAGTCCTCGAGGTAGACCTCGATGAAAGTCTTCCAGTTGTAGTCGCACTCGTGCATGTGCACCCGGTCGAGCACGTAGCCCGAAAAGTCGAGGTCCGCGCGCGGGCCGATGGCCGACAACTCGGCAGCCACGTCACGGCCGTTGTCCTCGAAGAGGAGGCCGTTCCACTCACGTGTCTTGTAAGTGTTGAGGTGCAGGCAGGGGTCTTTCGCGAAGTGCGGCGCGCCGATCAGCTGGCCCTTCAGGTCGTAGGTCCAGCGGTGCAGCGGGCAGACGATGTTCTGGCCGGTGTTGCCGCGGCCGCGCAGCATCACCGCCTGGCGGTGCCGGCAGACGTTGGAAATCAGCTCGATGCCCTTGGCCGTTCGCACCAGCGCGCGGCCTTCGCTCTCCTGGGGCAGGGCATAGTGATCGCCGATCTCGGGCACCGCCAGCGCATGCCCGAGATAGCGCGGGCCATGCTGGAAGATGAGCTCCATCTCGCGGCGATGGAGATCGTCGTCGAAGTAAGCAGAGACCGGGAGTTGCGCGCCTTGGCGCTCGAGAGAGGGGAGAGCGAGGCTCAGGTCAGACATGATCCCGAGGTTTCCTTACAACCGATGTGAACGTGCCACCCGAATGACGCTCGCGGGTGGGATGTTTTCGCTGCGCACGGCGCGGACGGGGTGACCCCAGTCATTCAGCGAGCGCGGATTGTAACCACGGGTTGAATACCCTTTTTCGGGCCTTTCGTCCCTTTGGAGGACAGGTATCGAACTGGTGCGTTCAGACAACGCTCAGCGTTCACCGGCTGACTACAATCTTGGCTTTACTTTCGCAAGATGGCCCGTACACCTATCGCACCGTCCGCCAGCCCCGAGCCCGCCAATTACGAACAGGCCTTGGCCGAACTGGAAACATTGGTGGCTGCCATGGAGGGCGGCCAGCTGCCCCTCGACGGTTTGCTGCAGAGCTACAAGCGTGGCGCCGACCTGCTGAACTACTGCCGCGAGCGCCTGCAGGCCGTGGAGTCGCAGGTCAAGGTGCTTGAAGAGGGTCAATTGAAACCTTGGAAAAACGAATGACGCAGGTCGATTTCGATACCTGGTCGCGAACCCAGCTCGACACCGTCGAGTCGGCGTTGTCGGCCTGGGTGCCGAGCGTGGCACCCGCCGGGCTCGGCCAGGCCATGCGCTACGGTGTGCTCGACGGTGGCAAGCGCCTGCGCCCGCTGCTGGTTCTCGCGGCCGCGCAGGCCGTTGACGGGCCCTGCGAAGCGGCCTTGCGAGCGGCCTGCGCGGTGGAACTGATCCATGCGTATTCCTTGGTACACGACGACATGCCCTGCATGGACAACGACGTTCTGCGCCGCGGCAAGCCCACGGTTCACGTGCAGTTCGGCGAAGCGCAGGCTATGCTGGCCGGTGACGCGATGCAGGCGCTGGCCTTCGAGGTTCTCACCCCCGATGAAGGCATGGAGCCTGCATTGCAGGCCCGACTGTGCTCACTGCTGGCCCGTTCGGCCGGCCACGCCGGCATGGCGGGCGGACAGGCGATCGACCTTGCCAGCATCGGCGTTTCGCTCGACGAGCAGGCGTTGCGCGACATGCATCACCGCAAGACCGGTGCCTTGCTGCAGGCCAGCGTGCTGATGGGCGCGGCTTGCGGCGATTGCGCCGGCCCCGCCTGGCAAGCTTTGGCCGACTATGGCGACGCGGTGGGCCTGGCTTTCCAGGTGGTCGACGACATCCTCGACGTGACTCAGGCATCCGAAACCCTGGGTAAGACGGCTGGCAAGGACATGCACAACAACAAACCCACCTATGTGACGGTGCTCGGCCTTGAAGCTGCCCGCCGCCACGCGAGGGAGTTGCGGGAAAAGGCGCAGGCAGCGCTGGCCCGCAGTGGCCTGGGCGACGTGACCTGGCTCAGCCAGCTCGCCGACCGCGTGGTGGAACGGGAGAGCTAGCATGAAACAACCCCCACGTTCACTTTGTTCACTGCCCCCCGAGGGGGCGCGTCAGTCTCTTAGGGCGGCCAGTCGGTACTGACATGGACCACAACCTTCTCAACACCATCCAGAGCCCGGCCGACCTGCGCCGCCTCTCTCGCCCCGAGCTCAAGCAACTGGCGGTGGAGCTGCGCGACTACGTGCTGCAAAGCGTGTCGCAGACCGGCGGGCATCTGTCGTCCAACCTCGGCACAGTGGAGTTGACGATCGCGCTGCACCACGTGTTCAGCACGCCCAATGACCGCCTGATCTGGGACGTGGGCCATCAGACCTACCCGCACAAGATCCTCACCGGCCGGCGCGAGCGCATGGCCACCTTGCGCCAGCTCGGCGGCCTGTCGGGTTTCCCGCGGCGCAGCGAGAGCGAGTACGACACTTTCGGTACCGCGCATTCGTCGACCTCGATTTCAGCCGCGCTCGGCATGGCCGTCGCCGCCAAGATCCGCGGCGAAGAGCGCCGCTCGGTGGCGGTGATCGGCGACGGCGCGATGACCGCCGGCATGGCCTTCGAAGCGCTGAACAACGCCGGCGTGTCGCAGGCCAACATGCTGGTGGTGCTGAACGACAACGACATGTCGATCTCGCCACCGGTGGGCGCGCTCAATCGCTATCTTGCTCGCCTGATGAGCGGCAAGTTTTACGCTGCCGCGCGCGACACCGCCAAGACGGTGTTGAAGAACGCGCCGCCGCTGTTTGAGCTGGCGCGCCGTTTCGAGGAGCACGCCAAGGGCATGGTCGTGCCCGGCACCATCTTCGAAGAATTCGGCTTCACCTACTTCGGCCCGATCGACGGCCACGACCTCGATTCGCTCGTTCCCACGCTCGAGAACCTGCGCGACATGAAGGGCCCGCTCTTCCTGCACGTGGTCACCAAGAAAGGCATGGGCTACAAGCTCGCCGAGGCTGACCCGGTGAAGTACCACGGCCCGACCCCTTTCGATCCGAGCCAAGGTATCCAGAAGCCCGCGACGCCGAGCAAGACCAGCTTCACCCAGGTGTTCGGTCAATGGCTGTGCGACATGGCCGAAGCCGACCCGCGCCTGATCGGCATCACCCCCGCCATGCGCGAAGGCTCGGGCATGGTCGAGTTCGAGCAGCGCTTTCCCAAGCGCTACTTCGACGTCGGCATCGCCGAGCAGCATGCCGTGACCTTCGCCGCCGGCCTGGCCTGCGAAGGCATGAAGCCGGTGGTGGCGATCTACTCCACCTTCCTGCAGCGTGCCTACGACCAGTTGATCCACGACGTGGCGATCCAGAACCTGCCGGTGGTCTTCGCGCTCGACCGCGCGGGCCTGGTGGGTGCTGACGGCGCCACGCACGCGGGGATCTATGACATCGCCTTCCTGCGCTGCATTCCCAACATGAGCGTGCTCGCACCGGCCGACGAAAACGAATGCCGCCAGGCGCTCACCGCGGCTTTTAAGCAAGACCACCCGACGGCGGTTCGCTACCCGCGTGGCGCGGGTGCCGGCACAGCCATCGAGTCGACCCTCGAGGCTCTGCCTTGGGGCAAGGGCGAGGTGCGCCGCCAGGGTGAACGCATCGCCATCCTGGCTTTCGGCACGCTGCTGTACCCGGCGCTGGCGGCTGGCGAGAACCTCGGCGCCACGGTGGCCAACATGCGTTTCGTCAAGCCGCTGGATGTCGCCCTCGTGACTGAATTGGCGCGCAGCCATGATGCAATCGTCACGGTGGAAGAAGGCTGCCTGATGGGCGGTGCGGGCAGTGCGGTGATGGAGGCATTGCAGGCCGCACGCATCGAGGTGCCGGTTTTGAGTCTGGGCTTGCCCGATGAGTTCATCGAGCATGGGGATCCCGCCAAACTTCTCAGCTTGTGTGGCCTGGACGCCGCGGGCATCGAGCAATCGATTCTCAAGCGCTTCGGCGCACGGCCTGCGCTGTTGCGGCCCGCGGCCAGTCGTTAAGAAGTCGCGCTCCCCAAGCCCTTTGGGCGGCAGGGCGCTTCGATTGCTGTCATCCTCTTGGGCCTGACAGTGGAATCAGACCGCCAACGCAGGCGGCTGAGAGGTTGCTATGAATCACATGACCGACATGAAGAACGCGTTGAAAGACACGCTGCACATTCCCGACACGCAAAGCGAGCGTGACGAGCGGCACCTGGCCATCCAGCGCGTGGGTGTGAAGGACGTGCGCTACCCGCTGACGCTTCGCACCGGCAAGACTACGCAGCCCAGCATCGGCGTGTGGGATCTCGATGTCGCGCTGCCGGCCGAACAGAAGGGCACGCACATGTCGCGCTTCGTGGCCTGGCTCGACGCGTTGAACGAGCCGCTCGATGCCGCTTCGCTGCGCGTGCATTTCAGCGCCATGCTCGAGAAGCTGCACGCCACCGAAGGCCGCATCGAGGTACGCTTCCCGTTCTTCATCCGCAAGCGCGCGCCGGTGTCCGGCCTGGAAAGCCTGCTCGACTACCAGGGCAGCTGGGTTGCCGAATCGCGCAACGGCCAGGCCGTGGTGTGGTCTCAAGTGGTGGTGCCGGTGAAATCGCTGTGCCCCTGCTCCAAGGAAATCTCCGACTACGGCGCGCACAACCAGCGTTCGCACGTGACCATCCGCGCCGAGCTGCTGCAAGACGTGCCGTGGTCCGAGCTGGTCCGCTTTGCCGAGGACTCGGCTTCCAGCGAGATCTGGCCGATGCTCAAGCGCGCCGACGAGAAGTGGGTCACCGAGCACGCTTACGAGAACCCCAAGTTCGTCGAAGACCTGGTGCGCGACGTGGCGCTGCTGTTGAATGCCGACCAACGCATCGGCCGCTACAGCGTGGATGTCGAGAACTTCGAGTCCATCCACAACCACTCTGCTTACGCCAGGATAGAGCGCGCGTGAGCTGTCCGAAGCGAGCGCAGCAAGCGATCTGTCCAGCCACGCCCAAAGGACGGGTCTCCCGGCCCGATGGGTGGCGCCCCTTGGGGGCAGGAGCGAAGCGACTGGGGGGCCAATGAATTGGCCTTACGAACTCCAGATCGGCTGGAGGTATACGCGAGCCGGCCGCGCCGGTCGGCGCAACGGCTTCATCTCCTTCATTTCCGGTGTGTCGATGCTGGGCATCGCGCTCGGTGTCGCGGCCTTGATCATCGTGCTGTCGGTGATGAACGGCTTCCAGAAAGAGGTGCGCGACCGCATGCTGTCGGTGGTGGCCCACGTCGAGGTGTCGGACGTGATGGGCGGCGGGTTGACGAACTGGGAGGCCACGGCCGCCAAGGCCCGGCAGAACCCCCTGGTCATCGGCGCCGCCCCTTTCGTTGCGGCGCAGGCCTTGATCGCGCGCGGCGACGACATGCGTGGCGCCGTCGTGCGTGGCATCTCGCCGAAGGATGAAGCCACCGTCACCGACCTGGCCGCGCAGCTGAAGGACACGACGCTCGCCAAGCTCACGCCCGGCACCTGGGGCATCGTGCTCGGCATCGAGCTCGCGCATTCGCTCGGCGTGAAAGAGGGCGACAACGTGACCATCGTCGCGCCCGGCGGGCAGGTCACGCCGGCGGGCGTGGTGCCGAGGCTGAAGCAGCTCACGGTGGTGGGCACCTTCGACTCCGGCCACTACGAATACGACAGCACGCTCGCGCTGATCCACATCGACGATGCGGCGCGCCTCTTTCGCGTGGACGGGCCCACCGGCGTGCAGCTGCGTCTGAAAGACCTTCACCAGGCGCCCGAAGTGGCAGCCCAACTGGCACAGTCGCTCGGCCCGCAAGTGGCGGTGCGCGACTGGACGCGCACCAACCGCAACTGGTTTGCCGCAGTCCAGCTCGAGAAGCGCCTGATGTTCATCATCCTGACGCTGATCGTCGCGGTGGCTGCGTTCAACCTCGTGTCCACCTTGGTGATGACCGTCACCGACAAGCGCGCCGACATCGCCATCTTGCGCACGCTGGGCGCGAGCCCGCGTTCCATCATGGGCGTGTTCATGGTGCAGGGCGCCGCGTCGGGTGTCATCGGCACGCTCGCCGGCGTGCTCTTTGGCCTGCTGATCGCATTCAACATTGACGTCATCGTGCCCTTCATCGAATCGGCGCTGCACACGAGCTTCCTGCCGAGCAGCATCTATCTCATCAGCCGCATGCCGAGCGAGCCGCAGTCAGCCGACATTCTCCCCATCACGCTGATCTCGCTGGTCCTGTCGTTTGTGGCCACGCTGTACCCGAGCTGGCGCGCCAGCCGCGTGCAGCCGGCCGAGGCGCTGCGCTATGAATGAAGCCAAGGGCGTGGTGATCGAGGCCAAGGGCCTGCACAAGCGTTTCAATGAAGGCGGGCTCGACGTCAACGTGCTGCAGGGCGTTGACTTGACGGTGCAGCAGGGCGAAACGGTCGCCATCGTCGGGGCCTCTGGCTCGGGCAAGAGCACGCTGCTGCACCTGCTTGGCGGGCTGGAGGCGCCCACGCAGGGCAAGGTGCGCCTGGCCGGCCGCGATTTCTCCGAGATGAGCGCGTCGGCTCAGGGCGATTGGCGCAATCGGCAGCTCGGCTTCGTCTACCAGTTCCACCACCTACTTCCCGAGTTCACAGCGCTCGACAACGTGGCCATGCCGCTGCGCATTCGCCGCCAAGCCAAGCCCGAAGCCCGTGCACAAGCGCAGGCGGTGTTGGCCCAGGTGGGCCTGGCCGGGCGCGTCGACCACCGGCCGGCCCAGCTGTCGGGTGGCGAGCGCCAGCGCGTCGCGATCGCCCGTGCTCTGGCCGGCCGCCCAGCCTGCGTGCTGGCCGACGAGCCCACTGGCAACCTCGATCGAGGCACCGCCAACGGCGTGTTCGAGTTGATGCTGGGCCTCGCACGCGAACAGAACATGGCTTTCGTGATGGTCACGCACGACGAGTCGCTGGCGGTTCGCTGTGATCGCGTGCTGCATCTCAACCTGGGCCGGCTGCAGGCCTGACGGCGGTATCTTCGGCAGCGTGGTGAACACCGATGCCGTGGTCGCCGCGCTCACCCCGGAGACAGGCTCGACATGACCCAGGTCCGCAAGATGTGGCCGTTGCTCACGGCCACGCACCGCTATGACAAGACCATCTCGACCTACCAGCGCGGCCGCGGTCAGCTGATCGAGGCACCGATCCTGGCTTACCTGATCGAGACGGCCAATGGCCGCATCCTCTACGACGTGGGCTGTGACCACGCCAAGATCGCCGACCCAGCAGCCCGCGCACGCTGGTACGACCCGGCGGTGTTCGATTTCGGCGCGCCCGAGATGAGCGAGGAGCAGCGCATCCCGCGTCACTTGGCGCGGTTGGGGCTCACGCCGGCCGACGTCGACGTGATCTTCATCGGTCACCTGCATTTCGACCACGCTGGCGGCTTGAAGGAACTGCGCCGATGCGGCTGCGGCGCCGAGATCCATCTGCAGCAGGACGAATGGGATGCCGCAGCCACCGGCGATGACGTGGCCGTTTTCAGCGACGACCTGATCGACGATGCCGGCACGCCGCTGCAGTTCCGCCTGCAGCGTGGCGAATACGACGTGGTGCCCGGTGTGCGAGCCATCACCTCGCCCGGCCACACCGCCGGCCACATGTCGATGTGGATCGAGCTGCCCAAGGGCCCGCCGGTGCTGCTGTGCGGCGATGCGGCCGACCTGCAGGAGAACCTCGACGACGAAATCGCCCCCGGCACGCTATGGCAGGGCCGCGAGCAGCAGGCGATCGACAGCATCCGCAAGCTGAAAGCTCTGTCAGGTCACACGGGAGCGCAACTCTGGCCCAATCACGACATGGCATTCTTCCGCGCCTTGCCCGCTTTTCCTCAGCCTGTCGAATGAGTCCTTCTCCGTTCAACGACGTTCCACCCCGCTACCGCGGTGTGTGGAACCGCACCCTGCTGCAAACGCCCGAGCTTCGCGACACCAGCACCTTCGTGCGCTGGATGCAGACGCCGCGCTGGCATGCCGACCTGCGCGTGCCGCTGGCTGCACGCGGCACCGGCGACGCCACGCCCGACATGCTGGCTCAGCAGCAGGGCTTCTGCGGCCTCACCCATGTCGACCGGCAGGACGGCGCGGAGACCTGCACCTGGCACCGCCAGCTCGACTTCCAGCCGCCGCGGGCCACGCCCGACATCGGCCGAATCGTGTTCGAGACGCCGAACCGGCTGGTCGAGACCGGCATTCACAGCGACTACCGCGAGGTGTGGGAGCGCGTGCCCGGCTCGACCGGCCGCTATGTGGCCCTGGAGTCCCTGCCGGTGGCGGCCGGTGCGCCACGCAGCCTGATGCTGGTGTCAGGGCGCTATGCGATGCGCGTGCGAGACCGCGGCGCCCATTGGCCCACTGGTGCAAGCTCGCTGGCCGAACTGGTTCACGGCAGGGTGGACGGCTGGCAGAGTCTGCTCGACTTCGAAATCTCGTTCTGCCAACTCGATGCCGGGCGCCTGAGCGTGCAACGCTCGACGCTGCCGTCACTGGAAGGTCATGACGAAGCCTGCAACATCCGCCGCAATGGCAAGCGCGAGGCCGTGATCTCCGGGCCGAACGGCGCCACCCGCTGGACCGTGCTCGACTGGGACGCTGACAGCACCGTGATCATTTGATCTCAGTGCAGCACGCTCAGGCCACGCGCCCGAACCACCACACCGACAAGGCCGCCGACAGCAGCACCAGCGCGGCGGCCGCGGCGGCGAACATCGCGGTGATCTCGGTCTCTTTCTTCTCGACGATCATCCGCGAGCTGAGGCTCTGGTAGACCTTCTTCAGATCGGCCGCGGTGCCGGCGTAGAAGTATTCGGCGCGTGTGAGGTTGGCCACGTTCTTCAGCGTGTCTTCGTCCAGGCGCACGCGCATCGACCAGCCTTCGAAGCCGATGGTCTCGCCTTCCTTGGTGCCGATGCCTACCGAGTAGACCTTCACGCCGCGGTCGGCGGCCATCTTGGCGGCGTCCATCGGGTCGGGGCCGGTGGTGCGCTGGCCGTCGGTCAGCAACACGATGGCGGCCGACGTGAACGAGCCGGGTGGCACCGGCGTGAACTCTTTCGGCGGCTTGTCGCCGGGGCCGAGCGGCATGTTGCGCTGGCCGGTGATCTGCGAGAGGTCGATGCCCGCATCGGGGAAGATGGTTGCCAGCGAGAGCACGATGCCACTGCCGATGGCGGTGCCGCGCTGCAGCTGGAAGCGGTCGATGGCCGCGACGATGTCTTCGCGGTTCTGCGTGGGCGGCTGCACCACCGCGGCGGTGCCGGCGAACGACACCACGCCCACCCGCACGCTGCGCGGCAGGTCGTTGAGGAAGGCCTTGGCCGCCTCTTGCGCGGCCACCATGCGGTTGGGCAGCACGTCGGTGGCGCGCATGCTGCCCGACACGTCCATCGCGAGGATGATGGTTTCCTGCTGCAGCGGCAGTGTGACCACCGCGCGCGGCCGGGCGCTGGCGAGCAGCAGCGTGGCCAGTGCCAGCAGCATCAGCACCGGCGGCACATGCCTGCGCCAGCCCGGCCCCTTGCCCATGGCCTGCTTGACGATGGACAGGCTGGCGAAGCGCAGCGTGTTCTTCTTGCGCCGGTGCATCAACCACCAGTACAGCAGCACCAGCAGCGGCAGCGCGAGCAATGACCACAGCAGATCAGGCCACGCGAAGGTCATTTGGCTTCTCCGTGGGCAAAGGTTTCAGATGCGCCGGCAGGCCGCCACCGGCCGAAAGCTGGCTGCGCCGGCGCCGCAGTTCGACGAAGCGCAGCAAGGTGTTGACCAGGTCTTCGTCGGTCGACAGCTCCAGCGCGTCGACGCCGGCACGTGTGAGCGCGGTGCGCAACTCGGCCTCTTGCTGGTCGGCCGCCTTGGCGAATCGCGCGCGAAAGCCTGGGTCGCGGGTGTCGACCAGCAGCTGTTCACCGGTCTCGGCGTCTTGCATGGTCACCATGCCGAGGTCTGGCAGCTCCATCTCCAGCGGGTCGTACAGGCGGACGGCCAGCACCTCATGGCGCAGGGCCAGGCGCGCCAGCGCATCACCCCAGCCGGGTGCGCTGATGAAGTCGGAGACGACGAACACCGTCGAGCGGCGCGGAATCAGCGGGGCCGCACGTTGCAGCAGGTCTTGCAACTGTGTCTGCGTCTTGGCCTGCGGCGTGGTGTGCTTGCTCATGCGCTGCAGCAGGTGCAGCACGTGGGCGCGGCCGTTGCGGGCGGGCAGCACGTCGTCGAGCGAGTTGCCGTAGAGCATGGCGCCGACGCGGTTGCCGTGGCGGGTGAGCAGCCGGGCCAACACCGCCACGAACTCGGTCGACACGCTGCGCTTGGATCGCTGCGAACCGAATTCGACGCTGCCGCTCAGGTCGAGCAGGAACCACGCGGTGAGCTCGCGGTCTTCGGTGAACTGGCGCACGTAGGGTTGTTGCAGGCGCGCGGTGACATTCCAGTCGATGTGGCGCACGTCGTCGTGGTGCTGGTACTCGCGCAGGTCGGCAAGGTCGAGCCCCGCGCCGCGGAAGAGCGTGCGGTAGTCGCCTTGCAGCAGCCCGTCGAGACGGCGGATCACCGTCCACTCGAGGCGCCGCAGAATGGCTTCAGGTGTTGCCGGGTTCGCCATGGGCCATGGGTTTGTCGGGCTTCGGCACTTTCTGCACGATGCGGTGGATGATCTGGTCGGCGGTGAGCCCGTCGGCCAGCGCTTCATAGCTCAGCACCAGGCGGTGGCGTAGCACGTCGGCCACGAGGTCGATCACGTCTTCGGGCAGCGCATAGCGGCGGCCGCGCATCATCGCCAGCGCCTTGGCACCTTCGATCAGGCCGATGGTGGCCCGCGGGCTGGCGCCGAAGTTGATGTACTTGGCCAGGTCGGGCAGGCCGTGCCGAGCCGGCGTGCGCGTGGCGCCGATCAGCTTCACCGCGTACTGCACGAGCGACGGGTCAACATAGACCTTGCGGCATTCGTGCTGCAGCTCGGCGAGTTGCGTGGTGCTCGCGACCGTCGACACCGTGGTCGGCTCGCCCGTCACGCGGCCGACGATCACGAATTCTTCTTCTTCGGTTGGGTAGTCGACCAGCACCTTCATCATGAAGCGGTCGACCTGGGCCTCGGGCAGTGGGTAGGTGCCTTCGGTCTCGATCGGGTTCTGCGTGGCCATCACCAGGAAGGGCGAGGGCACTTTGTGCGTCTCGCCGGCGATGGTGACCTGGCGCTCTTGCATCACCTCGAGCAGCGCGCTCTGCACTTTGGCCGGTGCGCGGTTGATTTCATCGGCCAGCAGCAGGTTGGCGAACACCGGCCCGAGCGAGGTGGCGAACTCGCCGGTCTTCTGGTTGTAGATGCGCGTGCCCACCAGATCAGCCGGCACGAGGTCGGGCGTGAACTGGATGCGCTTGAAGCTGCCGCGCAGCGTGGTGGCGAGCGTCTTGATGGTGATGGTCTTGGCGAGGCCGGGCACGCCTTCGACCAGCAGGTGGCCCTGCGCCAGCATCGCGACCATCACGCGTTCGAGAAAGCGGTCTTGGCCGACGACGACGCGCTTCACTTCGTAGAGGATCTGCTCCATCAAGGTTGCAGTCGGACTCGGCTCTATTTTGCTCATGGAATCTCGCTCAGAAAGGTGGCATGCCGGCGGCCGCCGCAGCGTTCTCGATCGGAACCGCGAAACCGATGCCAATGAAGGTCCGCGCCTCGGTCGGGTTGAGGATGGCGGTGACGATGCCGACCACGCTGCCGTCCATCGTGACCAGCGGGCCACCCGAGTTGCCGGGGTTGGCGGCGGCGTCGAACTGGATCAGGTTGGTCAGCTTGCGCTGGCCCTGCGGCGAGCGGAACTCGCGCTTCAGGCCCGAGACCACGCCACCCGATACCGAAGGGCCGATGCCGAAGGGGTAGCCGACGGCAATCACTTCGTCACCGGGGTTCAGGTCGCCCGTGGAGCGCATGGTCGCGGCCTGCAGGTCATCGGGAATGGTCTGCGCCCGCAGCACGGCGAGGTCGTTCTCGGGTTGCACGCCGATGATGCTGGCCGGCGACTCGCTGCCGTCCGAGAAGGTGACCTTCAGGCGCTTGGAGCCGGAGACCACGTGCAGGTTGGTGAGGATGGTGCCGTTGTCGACGATCACGACGCCGGTGCCGGTGGCGTGCTTGCCATGGGGGGACTCTTCGGCGTCGGGCTTCTTCTTGCCCTTGGTCTTGGCCGGCGGCGGCGCGGAGGCGTCGTCGACCTCGTCGTCGCCTTCCACCCGCACGACTGACGGTGCGATGGCGTCGTAGGCCTTGGCATAGGCCGAGGGCAGGGGTTCGTTCTCGAGCGAGCGTCGCACGGCCGCGTCGATGTCTTTTTGCGTCAGGGTCAGCCCGGGGGGAGCGAAAGTCCGGGTTGAAAACACGCCCAGCAGCACCAGCAGCAGACCGACCGTGGCCCAGGCGATGCGTTCGCGCCAGACGCTGCCCTTGCGGTGCGCCACAAGCGCCTGCTTCGCCGTTGCGGGCTCGGCGCCGGGCGGCAAAGGCGAGGGCGAAGGCTCGGAAGCCTGTCGCGGCGAGCGGCTGTAAAGCGGAGCCTTTCTCATGCTGACCACCTCCACACGAGGGCGCAGACGGGAACTGAACAACCGGCGGCACACACCGGCCAACGACATGCACACCGTATCACGGCGGCGATGTCCGTGCACGCAAGGCATGATCGCGAAATGTCCTGGATTGATACCCATTGCCACCTCGACGCCGCCGAATTCGACGCCGACCGGCCCGATGTCGTCGCCCGTGCCCAAGCCGCCGGCGTGCGGCAGCTCGTGCTGCCGGCCGTGGCGGTGAACAATTTCGACACGGTGCGCGCCCTGGCCCATGAGCACGGGCTCGCCTATGCGCTGGGCATCCACCCGCTGTGTGTGAACGACGCTGCCGAAGCCGACCTGCTGACCTTGCGCGACGCGCTGGCCGCCCACCGCGACGACCCGCGGCTGGTCGGCATCGGCGAGATCGGCCTCGACCACTTTGTGCCGGGGCTGGACTTGCTGAAGGCCGAGCATTTTTATGCCGAGCAGCTCAAGCTCGCGCGCGCCGCCGGGCTGCCGGTGATCCTGCATGTGCGCCGCTCGGCCGACACCTTGCTGAAGCACCTGCGGCGCATTCCGGTGAGCGGCATTGCCCACGCCTTCAACGGCAGCGAGCAGCAGGCCGATGCCTTTGTGAAGCTCGGTTTCCGGCTCGGTTTTGGCGGCGCGATGACATTCGACCGCGCGCTGCAGATCCGCCGCCTGGCGCAGCAGGTGCCGGCGCACGCGCTGGTGCTGGAGACCGATGCGCCCGACATCCCGCCGCACTGGCTGTACCGCACCGCCGAGCAGCGTGCTGCGGGCGCGGTGTCGCGCAACGAGCCCGCCGAATTGCCGCGCATTGCCGCCACGCTGGCCGAGCTGCGCGGCTGGACGCTGGAGCAGACGGCGCAGACCTGTTCAGCCAATGCCCACGCCGCGTTGCCGCGGCTTGCAGGTTTGGCGGGTTTGGCCGCTCTGGCAGACTGACAGGCCGATGCCTTCCACCGACTCTCTCGCTGCAACGCCGCTGCAAGGACTCGCCCCCGTGATCGACGAACGCACGCGGCTCGTCGTGCTCGGCAGCTTCCCGGGCGTGGCCTCGTTGCAAGCCGGCCAGTACTACGCGCATCCGCGCAACCACTTCTGGCCGGTGCTCTCGGCGCTGTGGAATGTCGACTTGCGCGCTCGGTCTTATGACGAACGATTGAAGGAAGTGCGCAAACGCGGCCTCGGCATCTGGGACGTCTACGCCTTCTGCCGCCGCGAAGGCAGCCTCGACAGCGCGATTGAGGACGCCGAATTCAACGACCTCCGTGGCCTGAAGCAGCGCGCTCCGCTGCTGCAGGCCATCGCCCACAACGGTGGCGAGTCGGCCCGCGCGATGCGGTTCACGCGCTCGCTGAGTGTGGACGTGATCCGGTTGCCGTCGACCAGCCCCGCCAACGCGTCATGGAGCTTCGAGCGCAAGCTCGCGGCTTGGCGCGAAGCCTTCACCACCCACGGCATTGCATGAACGGCATCCGATGAAGAGAGACAGACAGACCGAGATGGCGCCAGCCACCTTGTCCGAATTCGACGGCGTGCGTTACCTGCACCTGGGCACGCCCTGGGTGCAGGGCGCGATGCGCATTCGCAAGCCGCACACCATCGAGCTCGACTACGTACAGCGCATGATGGTGTGGATGCTGTTCCGCGACCAGGCGCAGCTCACCAAGGGCCACGCGGTGCAGCTGGGCCTCGGCTCGGCCGCGATCACGCGCTTCTGCCACCGCAACCTGCGCATGAAGACGACGGCCGTGGAGCTCAACCCGACCGTCATCACCGCCTGCCGGCTGTGGTTTCACCTGCCTGCCGATGACGCCCGCCTCACCGTGCTCAACGAAGACGCAGCGGTCTACGTGGCCGACCCGGCCCACGCCGAATCGGTCGACGTGCTCAACGTCGATCTTTACGACCACGATGCGGCCAGCCCGGTGCTCGACAACCAGGATTTCTATGACGCCTGCGAGCGCCTGCTGGCCGATGGTGGCGTGATGACGGTCAACCTGTTCGGCCGCGACGCGAGCTTCGAGCAAAGCGCCAGCCGCATCGCTGCGGCCTTCGGGCCGCACGCGGTGCTGTCGCTGCGGCCCACCAAGGAAGGCAACACAGTTGTCGTGGCGGTAAAGAACTTTGCTTTTCCTGACCGAGAGACGCTTGCTGCCCGTGCGGAAAACATTGAAACTCGCTTCGCTTTGCCGGCGCGCAAGTGGTTGCGCATGATTCGCGCACTGCCAGGGCCTGTTAGCACTGTGGGAGGGCACGCGTGACTCATGAGAAAGCCGCCATCGAGGCGCAAAGCGCAGCTGTAGTACTGGCTACAGCGAGCATTTGCAACGCTGAGGGCGGCTTTCTCATGAGATCACCCGAAGGGCCGCAGCCTGTGAGGCCACAGGGCGGCGTTGCACGCTCGTTGTGTGCCAGGGGCACACGGCCTCGCATGCGCCTTGCCCTGTGACCTCACAGGTTGCGGCGCGTGCCCTCCCACAGTGCTAACAGGCCCTATCACACCATGACCACTGCCGTCCCCCAAGCCAAACCACCGAAGCCCCACAAACCGTCGAGTCCGCATCCCGCGGGGCGGCTGGAGTGGCGGCGCCTGCTGCGCTGGCTGCTGGAGGACGGCATCATCAGCGCCGCCAACTACGAGCAGACCTCGCACCGCTTTGCCGCCGGCGACAGCATCCAGCACCCGCTGGTGCGCCTGGCCAATGCCGAGCTGATGAACGCCAAGACCGGCAAGCCTCTCGACATCGAGATGCTGACCGAATGGCTTGCTGGCCATTGCGGCATGCCCTACCTGCGCATTGACCCGCTGAAGGTCGACGTGGGCCGTGTGGCCGACGTGATGTCGATCACCTACGCCGAGCGGCGCCGCTCCCTGCCGCTGCAGTTCGGCGCGAATGAGGTGACGGTGGCGACCAGCGAGCCCTTCGACCTGGGCTGGGTGCCCGAGATCGAAGCCCATACCCGCAAGTCGCTGCGCATGGTGGTGGCCAACCCGATCGACCTGGTGCGCTACACCACCGAGTTCTACACGCTGCAGCGCTCGGTGCGCAACGCCATCAAGACCGGCGAGATGGCGGCCACCGCGAGCTTCGAACAGCTGGTGGAACTCGGCCGCACCAACAAGCAGCTCGACGCCAACGACCAGGGCGTGGTGCAGGTGGTCGACTGGCTGTGGCAATACGCCTTCGACCAGCGCGCGAGCGACATCCACCTCGAGCCGCGGCGCGACCTGAGCGTGATCCGCTTCCGCATCGATGGCGTGATGCACACCGTCTACCAGCTGCCGCCCGGCGTGATGAACGCGATGACCGCGCGCATCAAGCTGCTCGGCCGCATGGACGTGGTCGAGAAGCGCCGCCCGCTCGACGGCCGCATCAAGACGCGCAACCCGCAGGGCGACGAAGTCGAAATGCGTTTGTCGACGCTGCCCACCGCTTTCGGCGAGAAGATGGTGATGCGGATCTTCGACCCCGACACCACCGTCAAGCAGCTCGATGCGCTGGGTTTCGGTACGCACGATGCGCAGCGCTGGGAAGGGCTGGTGTCGCGTGCGCACGGCATCATCCTCGTCACCGGGCCCACCGGTTCGGGCAAGACCACCACGCTGTACTCCACGCTGCGCCGCCTGGCCACCGACGAGGTGAACGTCTGCACGATCGAAGACCCGATCGAAATGATCCAGCCGGCGTTCAACCAGACACAGGTGCAGTCGTCGATCGACCTGGGCTTTGCCGAAGGCCTGCGTGCGCTGATGCGGCAGGACCCGGACATCATCATGGTCGGCGAAATCCGCGACCTCGAAACCGCCGAGATGGCGATCCAGGCCGCGCTCACCGGCCACCTGGTCTTCAGCACGCTGCACACCAACGACGCGGCCTCGGCCATCACCCGCTTGTCGGATCTCGGCGTGCCGCCGTACCTGATCGGTGCCACTGTGATCGGCGTGCTCGCGCAGCGTCTGGTGCGCACGTTGTGCATTGCCTGCAAGCAACCCGATGAGGTGACGACGGCTGAAAGCATCGACGAAGTCATCAAGCCGTGGCGCATCAACGGCAAGGTCAAGCCTTACAAGCCGGTGGGTTGCCTGGAATGCCGCATGACGGGATACCGCGGTCGCGCCGGGCTTTACGAGTTGCTCAGCGTGAGCGATGCCGCGAACGCATGCATCCACCCCACGCCCGACATCTCCAAGCTGCGCAAACAGGCCTTGAGCGAGGGTTTGCGCCCCTTGCGTTTGGCCGGCGCGATGAAGGTGGCCGAAGGCCAGACCACGATCGAAGAAGTGCTGCGTGCGACGCCCGCCTGGGACGTCTGAAAACCAGCACCTGAACCTCAACTGAACGACGCGTGCACCTCGTGCGCCGCATTCATGCGCTACGTGTAAACCACACACGGGCGTGTAGGGGTTGCTGCCTAGAATCAATGGAGTTTGTAACTGCGAGGAGCAGCACTTGAAAATCAAGAGCGAACGGGACTTTTGGTCCGGGGTCATGTTCACGGTGGTCGGCATCGTTTTTGCCGTTGGGGCCACCAACTACAGCATGGGGGCTTCGGCGCGGCCGGGGCCCGGCTACTTCCCGCTGCTGCTGAGCGTCATCCTCGCCATCCTCGGCGGGATCGTGCTGTTCAAGAGCCTCACCATCGAGACCGAAGGCGGCGACCCCATCGGTTCGATCGCCTGGCGCCCGCTGCTGGTGATCGTGGTCGGCATCACCTTCTTCGGTGCTGCATTGCCGCGGTTGGGCATGGTCATCACCGTGCCGATCCTGATCCTGATCTCGAGCCTCGCCGGCGACGAGTTCAAGTGGAAGGGCGTGATCATCAACGCCATCGTGCTGACGGTGTTCTCCTGGCTCATCTTCGTAGCGGGCCTGAAGCTCACGATCCCCCTGTGGCCGACGTTCTTGACGAACTGAACCAACCCGTGAAGCAAACAAAACCGAACAAGAGGGTTGACCCATGGACCTGATCAATAACCTGATGCTGGGCTTCGGCGTGGCATTCACCGCGCAGAACCTGCTGTATGCATTCTTCGGCTGCGTGTTGGGCACGCTGATCGGTGTGCTGCCCGGCCTTGGCCCGGTGGCCACCATCGCGATGCTGCTGCCGTCGATCTATTCGCTGGACGCCACGCCCGCACTCATCATGCTGGCCGGCATTTACTACGGCGCGCAATATGGTGGCTCGACCACCGCCATCCTGATCAACGTGCCGGGCGAATCGTCGTCGGTGGTGACGGCGATCGACGGCTACCAGATGGCACGGCAAGGCCGAGCAGGCCCCGCGCTCGCGGCGGCAGGCCTCGGCTCGTTCTTCGCGGGCTGCGTGGGCACCATCATCATCGCGGCCTTCGCGCCACCGCTGACCGAGTTGGCCTTCAAGTTCGGTCCGCAGGAGTATTTCTCGCTGATGGTGCTGGGCCTGGTGGGCGCAGTCGTGTTGGCCTCGGGCTCGCTGATCAAGGCGATCTCGATGATCATCCTGGGCTTGACGCTCGCGCAGATCAACACCGACGTGATCTCGGGCACCGCGCGCTACAGCTTCGACATCCCCGAACTCACCGACGGCATCGGCTTCGTGGTGATCGCGATGGGCGTGTTCGGTTTCGGCGAAATCATTGCCAACCTGGGCATGCCGGCAGAGCACCGTGAGGTCTTCACCAACGAGGTGAAGGGCCTGTGGCCGACCAAGCAAGACTTCAAGGACGCGTGGCCGGCGGTGGTCCGCGGCACGGCGCTCGGTTCGGTGCTGGGTGTGCTGCCTGGCGGCGGCGCCTTGCTGGCCTCGTTCGCGGCCTACACGCTCGAGAAGAAGATCGCTGGCCCCAACGGCCGGTTCGGCAAGGGCGACATCCGCGGCGTCGCGGGCCCCGAGTCGGCCAACAACGCCGGTGCGCAGACCTCGTTCATCCCGATGCTGACGCTGGGCATTCCGCCCAACGCCGTGATGGCGCTGATGGTGGGCGCGATGACGATCAAGGGCATCCAGCCCGGCCCGCAGGTGATGACCAGCAACCCGCAGCTCTTCTGGGGCCTGATCGCCTCGATGTGGGTCGGCAATCTGATGCTGGTGATCTTGAACCTGCCGCTGATCGGCATCTGGATCAAGCTGCTGACAGTGCCTTATCGCTTCCTGTTCCCGGCCATCACGCTGTTCTGCTGTATCGGTGTCTACACGCTCAACAACAATTCGTTCGATGTCTACATCACGGCGGTGTTCGCAGCGGTCGGCTACCTGTTCTACAAGCTGAGCTGCGAAGGGGCGCCGCTGCTGCTGGGCTTCATCCTCGGGCCGATGATGGAAGAGAACCTGCGTCGCGCGCTGTTGCTGTCTCGCGGCGACTGGAGCACCTTCATGGTCCGCCCCTTGTCCGCCGGCCTGCTGCTCGCGGCGCTGCTGATGGTGGTGATCGTGATGCTGCCTTCAATCAAGAAGAAGCGCGAAGTCGCCTTCGTCGAAGACTGATCGGCACCACGCTGCCAGTCGCTGACAAGCCGCCTTCGGGCGGCTTGTTTGTTTGCAGAACTCTCTTTGACCACGGAGGCACTCTGAAGCGTCTGGATCAACTCTCGCTCGGCTGGCGAACACACCTCATCTTCGCGCGCTTCGACGGGCAGGTGATCGAGCGCGCCGACTGCGTGGTGGTGCGAACGCCTGCGAACCCGGCGTTCTGGTGGGGCAACTTCCTGCTGTTCGACGAGGCACCACGCTTGGGGGACGCGGCGCGATGGCTGCGTCGCTTCGAGGAAGAGCTGGTGCAACCCGACCCACGGGTGCAGCACCTGGCCTTTGGCATCGACGTGAGCGAGCCCTTCGAGATGCCTGCCGACTTTGTTGCCGCGGGTTTGGTACTGAACGAAGGCTCGGTGCTGCAACTCGCCCCACACCAGCTGCGTCGCGCATCGCTGGTCGATGGGTTCACCGTGCGGCCTCTGCGGCTGCCCGACGAAGCTGCGTTGGCGATCGAGGCGCAGGTGGCCTCCGACGCTGGCAAGCACGAACCGCAAAGCTACCGCCGCCACCGCGAGAAGATGATGGAACGCTATGGCGCGATGAGCCGCGCTGGCTGGGGCCACTGGTTCGGCGTCTTCGCACAATCGTCCATGGGCGAGCAGCTCGTGGCCGACTGCGGCTTCTATGCCGACGGGCCACCATCGCAGCGCACGCTCGGGCGCTTCCAGCATGTGTCCACGCACCCCGCATGGCGCCGTCGTGGGCTGTGCCGCGTGATGATCCACGCGGTCTGCCGCCACGGCTTCGAGCAGATGGGCCTGCAGCATCTGGTGATGATGGCCGACCCGCACGACGTGGCGATCGGCATCTACGAGTCGCTCGGCTTCCAGCGCGGCGCGAGCACCTGGGAGCTGGAGCGCAAACCCTTGTCGGAGCGGCGCTGAATCCGGCTCCCTAGAATCGCGGGCAATGAGTTCCTCTTCTATCGCGGCTGAAACCTCGGCGCCGCAACGTGCGTTCTGGCCAGGGCTGCTGCTGGCGATCGTCGGTGCCATCGGTTTCTCGGGCAAAGCCATCATCGTCAAGCTGGCCTATCGCTACGGCGTGGATGCGATCACGCTGATCATGTACCGCATGCTGTTCGCGCTGCCGCTGTTCCTGCTGCTGTCGTGGTGGGCAGGGCGCGGCAAGCCGGCGCTCACGCGGCGCGACTGGATCACTGTCTTCGGCCTCGGCTTCAGCGGCTACTACCTCGCGAGCTTTCTCGACTTCGCAGGGCTTGCCTACATCACCGCCGGTCTCGAGCGGCTGATCCTGTACCTGAGCCCGACGCTGGTGCTGGCGCTGGGCGTGATGCTCTTCAAGCAGAAGGTCACGCGCCGGCAGCTGATCTCGCTGGCGGTGAGCTACTGCGGTGTGCTGCTGGTCTTTGGCCACGAGGTCACGCTGCTGGGCAAGGACGTGGCCTTGGGCGCCTTGCTGGTGTTCTGCAGCACGGTCAGCTATGCGCTGTACCTGGTCTTCAGCGGCGCAGAGGTCAAGCGGCTGGGCGCGCTGCGCCTCACCGGCCTGGCGACCACGGTCGCCTGCATCCTCTGCATCGTGCAGTTCTTCGTGATGCGGCCGGTCTCGGCGATGGCCGTCGCACCGCAGGTGCTGTGGTTGTCGGCACTCAACGCAACGGCATGCACCTTCATGCCGGTGCTGATGGTGATGATGGCCATCGAACGCATCGGCGCCCCGATGACCACGCAGATCGGCATGTTCGGCCCGCTGTCGACGATCCTGATGGGCGTTGTCATTCTTGGCGAACCGTTCACAGGGTGGATTGCCGCCGGCACGGTGCTAGTCATGGCGGGCATTTGGTTACTCGCAAAGTGGAGATGAATCATGGATCTTGGTATTGAAGGCAAGTGGGCATTGGTCTGCGCAGCAAGCAAGGGCCTCGGCAAGGGCTGCGCGCAGGCTCTGGTGAAGGAGGGCGTCAACGTTGTCATCACCGCGCGTGGCGCCGAGGCGCTGGAGGCGACGGCCACCGAGTTGCGTGCGCTGAAAGGCGGCGAGGTTCGCGCGGTAGCCGGCGACATCACCACGCCCGAAGGCCGAGCCGCCGCGCTGGCGGCCTGCCCGCAGGTCGACATCCTCGTCAACAACGCTGGCGGCCCGCCACCGGGCGACTTTCGCAACTGGGACCGCGACGCGTGGATCAAGGCGCTCGACGCCAACATGCTCACGCCCATCGAGCTGATGAAGGCGGTGGTCGACCCGATGATGGCGCGCGGCTTCGGCCGCATCGTCAACATCACCTCGGCTGCGGTGAAGGCGCCGATCGACGTCCTCGGTCTGTCGAACGGTGCGCGCTCCGGCCTCACTGGATTCACGGCCGGCCTGGCGCGCAAGACGGTGCTGAAGAACGTGACCATCAACGGCCTGCTGCCCGGGCCTTTCGACACCGACCGCTTGCGCGTCACGATGGCAGGTGCGGCCAAATCGAGCGGGCAGAGCATCGAGGCGGTGGTCGATGCGCGCCGCATGCAGAACCCGGCGCAGCGCTTCGGCACGGCCGAGGAGTTCGGTGCGGCCTGCGCCTTCCTGTGCAGCGTGCATGCCGGCTACATCACCGGCCAGAACCTGCTGATGGACGGCGGCGCTTACCCCGGCACGTTCTGAGGGAAACGCACCCTAGACCTTGTTGCGCAGCCGGCGCTCGATGACGCTGATCAACTGCTCCTGTGTGAAGGGCTTGGGCACGTAGTCGTCCATGCCTGCGGCCAGGCAGGCTTCCACATCGCCTTTCATCGCGTTGGCGGTGAGTGCGACGATGGGCAGGCGCCGACCGGGGTTGGCTTCATCCAGGCTCTCTTCTTCGCGCAGGCGGGCCGTGGCCTCGAAGCCGTCGGTGCCGGGCATCAGGCAGTCCATCAGCACCAGATCGAATTGGCCGGTGCGGGCTGCCGCCACGGCGGCGTCGCCATCGCCGACGATGTGCACTTCGTAGCCGGCCATGCGCAGCATCTGTGCGGCCACTTCCTGGTTCACCGGGTGGTCTTCGGCCAGCAGGATGCGCACCCCGCGTCCCGCGCTGGTCACTGCCGGCACGCGGGGGGACGCCACGGCGTGCGGCACCGCCGGTGGCGACTCGCCCACCAGGTCGATCAGCGCGCGGCGCAGCTCCTGCTTGCGCACCGGCTTGGCCAGCCAGCGCGACACGCCCAGGCGCGCGAGACCGAGGCTCGGAACGTCGAGCCCGGCCGAGCTGAGCATCACGATCTTCAAATCGTCGAGCCGGGGGTTGGCGCGGATGCGTTCGCTCAGCGCGAGGCCGTTCATCTCGGGCATGTGCACGTCGAGAATCGCCACGTCGTGCACCACCGGCCGGTGCTGCATCAGTTCGAGGGCCTGCAGGCCGCTGCTGGCTGTTTCCACGCGCATGCCCCAGGCGGTGAGTTGGTGGCGAAGAATGTCGAGGTTGGTGCTGTTGTCGTCGACGACCAGCGCCTGCAGGCCGTGGAGCACCACGGCCTCGCGGTCGCTGAGCAAGGCCGTGTCGGGCAACAAGCGCATCGGCAAGGCAAACCAGAAACGCGAGCCCTCACCAGGTGTGCTTTCGAGCTGCAACTTGCCGCCCATCATGGCCACCAAATGGCTCGAGATGGACAGGCCCAGGCCGGTGCCGCCGTGGCGTCGGGTGCGGGTGCTGTCGGCCTGGGTGAAGGCCTCGAACACGCGCGCTTGATCTGCCTGCGAAATGCCGGGGCCGGAATCGGAGACAGAGAATTCCACCAGCGCCGCGTGGTTGTGCGCAGCGCTCGCAGCCGGCAGGCGCTGCACCGAAATCATGGCGTGACCGCGGTCGGTGAACTTGATGGCATTGCCCAGCAGGTTCATCAGCACCTGGCGCAGGCGTGCGGCATCGCCGTAGGCACGCACCGGCAGGTCGGTGCCCATCTCGCAGATCACTTCCAGCCCCTTGGCATGCGCCTGCACAGCGAGCAGCTCGGCCACGTCGTAGGCCACCTCGCTGGGGTTGAAGGGCAGTGACTCCACTTCGAAGGTGCCCGATTCGATTTTCGAGAAATCGAGGATGTCGTTGATCACGCCGAGCAGCGCCTGGCCCGAGCGGTGCGCGCTGTCGGCGAAGCGGCGCTGCTGGTCGTTCAAGGCCGTGCCCAGCAGCAGCTCGGTCATGCCCAGCACGCCATTCATCGGCGTGCGGATCTCGTGGCTCATGTTGGCGAGGAACTGCGACTTGGCCTGGCTTGCGGTCTCGGCCGCCTCCTTGGCGGCCTGCAGGTCCTTCGTGTGCCGGGTTTTCTCGGCGGCCGCCTGCTCCATCTCGTGGCGAATGCGAAAGCCGTAGATCAACATGCCGAGCGTGATGACGGTCATCAGCACCATGCTGAACAGCTCCAGCGACCGATAGCGGTCGACCGACACGCCCAGTGCGTCGAGCTGCGCCTTCTGGATGGCGCGGGCCGTTTGCCCCGTGCTGCGAATGCTTTCCTGGATGGCGCCGTAGCTGCGGTCCGTTTCGACCATCGCGCGCATGGCAGCGTCGACTCGCTGGCCGGCGTACAGCGTCAGTGTTTGCTCCGACTGCTCGAGCATGTGCTTCATCGCGTGCTCGGTGCTGTCCAGGCCGAGCAGCATCATGTCGCGCTCGGTCTCGACCGGGTGAGCCTTGAACAAAGTACGCGCTTGCTGGATCCGTTCGTTGAATGCAGCAGTTGCTGCATTCAGTCGTTGGCGCTCGCCTGCCACATTGCCCGACGCGAAGATTTCATTCGCGGGTGCGTCGGCCTCGCCGGCAATGCGGCGCAGGTCCGACAGCGAGCCGAGGCGCTGAGCCCATTCACGGTCGGCGGTGAGCGAGTCGCCGAAGCGTGCGTTGACCTGCACGCCCAGATACTGATCGAGGCCGACGATCACCAGGATGAGCACTGCCGCCAGGCCATACAGCAGCTGCCAGGTCGCTTGACGCGGGGGCGGAGCAGGAGGCGTGGGCTCGGGGGAAGGGGTCTGCATGAAGGGCAGGAAAGCTCAGGGCTTGGCCTGTCTTGATGTTACGACGATCCCTGCTGCGATGAGGGCGAAGGCGGCGACGTGGTATCCCCTGGGTGGCTCGCCCAGCAGGGCGGCTGACATCAACGCTGCAAACAGCGGCGTGAGGTTGCTGAAGAACGCTGCGATGGCCGGCCCCACCGTGGCCACGCCTGTGCCCCAGCAGCGGTAGGCGATGAGCGATGGGCCCAGTGCCACGTAGCCGAGCGCCCACAGCACGCCAGGCGACCAATGGATCTCTGCAGGGCGCACGGCGTGCTCGACACCGGCACCCAACGCTGCCCACGCGCCTCCGAAGATCACTTGCATCAGCAGCATTTCGGCCCAGCCCCAGTCGGGCCGTTCGGCGCCGCGAAACGAGGCGGGTGGCCGGGCCAGCATCCAGCTGTAGAGCGCCCACAGAGCCGCCGCCAGCAACATCAACAAATCGCCGGGCACCAGCTTCAGCCGAAGCAATGCGGTGACATCCCCACGCGAGAGCACCAGCATCACGCCGGCCAGCGACAGCAGTGCACCCAGCCAATGCCGCGCCGCTGGCCGCTCACGGTAGAGCAGGGCGCCGACTCCCATCATCCACAAAGGCGCGCTGGAGGCGATCAGCGTCACGTTGATCGGTGCCGATGTTTGCAGCGCCAGGTACTGCAGTGCATTGAAGCTGCCCACGCCCAACAGGCCCAGCAGCGTGAACAGACCCGCGTGGCGGGCGATCTCGCGTGGCCGCCTGAACAGGCGCCAGCCCAGCGGCAACAGAAAGAGCAGGGCCAGCGCCCAGCGCAGCGCGTTGAGTGCCAGCGGTGGCACGGCGTTCACCATCAAGCGCCCCACCACGGCGTTGCCCGCCCAGAGCAGTGGGGGCAGGGTCAGCAGGGCGGCGATGCGAAGATTCATGGGGTGTTGCATCCCATGAGTGTCGCCGTCCGCCAAGGGCCAATGACCCACGCATGCTCGACTGGGTATCACGCGTGAGTCTTGATTGGTTTTCACGGCCTGTGCGACCCGCATCGATGCCAAAGGTCTCAAAAATTCCCCGGCGATAGACATCTGCGATCAAGCGCCTAGATAACTTCAATGTGCCAGGGCGTCCATGTGGAAGTTCTTTGCGCAACCATGCGTTCTTCGCCTTCTGCCGGCGCAATCGGACGAACGACCATGACCCTGCAAGAACTCCGCTACCTGGTGGCCATCGCCGAGCACCGGCACTTCGGCCGTGCCGCGGAAGCGTGCAACGTCACGCAGCCCACCTTGAGCGCACAGGTGCGAAAGCTGGAGTCGTATCTCGGCATGACGCTGATTGATCGCACCAGCAAGCAGCCGGTGCCGACGCCGATCGGTGCACAGATTGTCGAGCGCGCTCAGCGCCTGCTGGCCGAGGCGGACGACATCCTGCTGCTCACCCGCCAGCGGCGCGGGCCGTTGCAGGGAGCATTGAACGTCGGACTCATTCCCACCCTGGCGCCGTACTTCTTGCCGTGGCTGCTGAGCGAGTTGCGCACGCGCTACCCGCGGCTGCACCTGGTCGTGCATGAAGACACGACCCGGCGCCTGGAAGAGAAGCTGGCCGAGCGGCTTCTGGATGCAGCCTTCCTGGCGCTGCCTGCCGTGGTACCGGGTGGCGACCTCACCGAATGTGCCTTGTTCGACGAGCCGTTCTTCGTCGCGTGTCCGCTCGACCATCCCATTGCCGCCGAGGAGAGCGTCTCGGCCGAGCACCTGATCGACTTGCCGCTGATGTTGCTGACCGAAGGCCATTGCCTGCGCGGCCAGGCCTTGGCCGCTTGCGGCCAGAGCGAGGCCGGCCAGGACGATGCTGCCGATTGCCGGGCCACCAGTCTCGAAACCTTGCGTCAATTGGTCACCGCCGGGCTCGGCTGCACGCTGTTGCCGGCGCTCGCCGTGCGACACCTGGGTCATGCCGACATGGTGGTGCGTCCTCTCGCGTCCCGAGAGTGCCGGCGCATCGGCCTGGTCTGGCCCAGCACGCATGCCAAGGCGAACGAACTGCAGCGGCTCGCCAACAGCTTGAAGGAAGTGGTGCCTCCGGGCGCGCAGCCGCTGCGCTGAGTCGCACAGAGAAACTTCTGGCGGCAGCGCCATCGCTGTTCTCGATGGCGGAGGCTGAAGCTTTCGATTTCCCACGGGCTGCGCAGATGTCTACGCTTCATCGGTCCCCAATTTCCGATGGAGCTTTGCATGAAACAACACATCCGTTCTTCCGCGATGGCCTTGATGGCTGCCGCGATGGTCGCCACCCTGCCGGCTGCGGCGCAACAGGCGTTGACCCGCGACAACGGTGCGCCCGTCGGAGACAACCAGAACTCGCAGACCGCTGGCCCCACCGGCCCGGTGCTGCTGCAAGACGTGCAGCTGATTCAGAAGCTGCAGCGCTTCGACCGCGAGCGCATTCCGGAGCGTGTGGTGCATGCCCGCGGCACGGGGGCGCATGGAGAGTTCGTCGCGACCGCAGACCTGTCGGAGGTGACACGCGCGAAGGTGTTCACGCCGGGCACGACCACGCCGGTGTTCGTGCGCTTCTCGACCGTGATCCACGGCAACCACTCGCCGGAAACGCTGCGCGACCCGCGCGGCTTCGCCACCAAGTTCTACACCCAGGAAGGCAACTGGGACCTGGTCGGCAACAACCTGCCGGTCTTCTTCATCCGCGATGCGATCAAGTTCCCCGACATGGTCCACAGCCTGAAGCCCAGCCCCGACACGAACGTGCAGGACCCGAACCGCTTCTTCGATTTCTTCTCGCACGTGCCGGAATCGACGCACATGCTGACGCGGCTCTATTCCGATCTCGGCATTCCGGCCAGCTACCGCACGATGGACGGCAACGGCGTGCACGCCTACAAGTTCGTCAACGCGCAAGGCCAGGTCACCTACGTCAAGTTCCACTGGAAGACCCTGCAGGGCGAAAAGAGCCTGACCACCAAACAGGCGTCGGCGATTCAAGCAGACAGCTTCAACAACCTCACCGAAGACCTGATCAACGCCATCAACCAGGGCGACCCTCCGAAGTGGGATCTGTACGTGCAGTTGCTCAAGCCCGAGCAGCTCGGCAGCTTCGATTTCAATCCGCTGGATGCCACCAAGGTCTGGCCCGGCGTGCCGGAGAAGAAGGTCGGCACGATGACCTTGAACCGCAACCCGGCGAACGTGTTCCAGGAAACGGAGCAGGCGGCCTTCGCGCCCGGCAATCTGGTGCCGGGCATCGAGCCCTCGGAGGATCGGCTGCTGCAAGGGCGCGTGTTCAGCTACAACGACACGCAGCTCTACCGGGTCGGCACCAACGTGTTCCAGCTGCCCATCAACGCACCCCGGGCCGCGGTGAACAACAACAACCAGGATGGCGAGCTGAACCCGGGTGCGCGCACGGGCTTGGTGAACTACGAACCCTCGCGCCTGTCGCCGAAGCCGCAGGATGCAGCGCTGCGTGGCAGCCCGCTCCCGCTCACCGGCGCGACGCAACAGGCAGGCATCGGCAAGACGCTCAACTTCCGGCAAGCCGGCGACTTCTACCGTTCGCTGTCGAAGCAGGCACAGGCCAACCTGGTGGCCAACCTGGCCGGTGACCTCGGCAAGGTGAAGAACGAAGACACCAAGTACACGATGCTCTCGCACTTCTACAAGGCAGACAGCGGCTTCGGTGCGGCGATCAGCAAGGCCGTGAATGCCGATGTTGGCCGGACGCAAAAACTGGCTTCGGCCTTGTCGGAATGAACATGGCCATGCACCGAAGGCTCGCGGTGCGGGCCTGGTCTTCAGCGGCTGCCGTGGTCGCGCTCGGCCTCGGCGTTGCGGTGGCGACATCGGCTGCCGCGGAGCCTGCTGCGGCCGCTAGCAGTCCCGACAGCAAGCCCGGCAGCACAGCCGCTGCGCCGCCACCGGAGGCGGCGGCCCTGTCTGCCAAGCTGCAAACCTATCTCTTCGATGCGGCCCGCGCCGGCCATGTCGCCATGCTGAGGGAGTTCATCAACGCGCGCTACAAGCTCGACACGCGAGATGCCAAGGGCTACACGCCCCTGATCCTGGCCGCCTATCACGGGCACGAAGATGCGGTGCGGTTGCTGATCAGCGCCGGTGCCGACCCCTGCGCCCAGGACAACCGCGGCAACACGGCGCTGATGGGCGCCATCTTCAAGGCCGAAGTCGGCGTGGCTCGGTTGTTGATGGCTGCGGGTTGCAATCCCAACCAGCGCAATGCGGCAGGCCAGACACCGGCCATGTATGCCGCCTTGTTCGGTCGTCTTGAACTGTTGCAGGCCTTGAAGATCCAGGGCGCCGACCTGCGTGCTCCCGATGCCGCCGGCAATACGGCTGAAGGCTTGGCCCAGGGGCGCATCTCGACGGTGCCGCCTTCGCGCTGAGACAGCTGGGCAAAGGCCGGACTGCTGCTCCGAAGCTCCGGCTTTGCCATGCGGGCTGTAACGAGGTGATGTGCGCTGTGTTTCCGAACTGCTACGAAGCGCCCATCGTTCAGAAATACGCCGCTTGCAGACTGGGTGCCACAACTCCTGCGCCCTATGGCAAACCAGACTCGAATTCCTCCGCCACTGGGCTTTCCTTTGTTCGGCTGGACAGAGGATCGCATCAAGCAATACGTGATCGACAAGCCGCTGGAAGTCGGCGACCCGATGATCATCTACAACGGTCAAGCCGGGACGCATCACTACGTCCTGGCCTGTGTCGAGAATCCGGTCGTCGGGAGGCAAAGGAGAGTCCGGTTGTCCAAGGCCGGCAATCTGGGCGGCACCACCTTCTACAGAGGTGGAAAGAACTGCTTCGCGCCCACGGCGCGAATTCGCATGCTTCCGCCCGTGCCCGAGCTCATGGAACATCTTTCACATGAATCCGACGTCTGGTTGAGCCCTACGGGAGCCTGAGAACGCAGCTGTCGCCGCTGGCCTCTCTCCATACCTTGACAGCGACGACGGGTGGCCTCAGTGCCTGCAATCGGTGGGCAATGAAGGTACACAGATTCTCAAGCGTCGGTGGGCCGAGTTCGGGCACTTCATCGAGGAGGGAATGGTCGAGGACCTCCCGGATGAGTTGAATCTCCCGACGCAGTTGGCCCAGGTCCAACACCATCCCGGAGGCGGTGTCGCGCGGGCCGCTGACAGTCACTTCGGCTTGGTAGGTATGCCCGTGAACGCGTTTGCTGCTTGCCGCATCGATCTGGCGGTCGAGGGTGTGTGCGGCCTCGAAATAGAACCGCTGCGAGACTTCGTAGATCATCTGATCCCCGTGATCTTGTGTGTCTGCAAACTGAGCTTCCACGCGGGTCTGCTGAGGCATTGCGAAATGCAGGTCTCCACATTGCTGTCGCGCATCAGGTTGTCCATGGGTTGCAGGAACCGATGCGTGAACGGAGCGGATTCCAGATCGTCCAGGTCGAAGCCCGGCTGCGGCCAGACCACTTTCAGTTCGCTTCCGCTGCGCTGCACCCACTCCGTGCCGGCCTTCGGGCTGACACAGAGCCAGTCGATACCGCTGGGCGCGTTGACGGTGCCATTCGTCTCCACCGCAATCTCGAAGTGAAGCGCATGCAGTGCTTCGATCAGGGCCGCATCGACTTGAAGCAGGGGCTCGCCGCCGGTGAACACGACAAAGCGGTTGCGGGCGTCCTGGCTCGGCCAAAAAGAGGCGATCCGCTCGGCCAACGACGGGGCATCGCTGAACTTGCCGCCGCCGTCGCCATCGGTGCCGACGAAATCCGTGTCGCAAAAGCGGCAAGCGGCTTTCGCGCGGTCTTCTTCGCGCCCGCTCCACAGGTTGCATCCGGAGAAGCGGCAGAACACGGCAGGTCGACCCGCATTCGCGCCCTCTCCTTGCAGCGTATAGAAAATCTCCTTCACGCTGTAGGTCATGACACAACCTGTGCGCGATTCCAGCGACCCCCTCCGGCCTTCGCAAGTTCGAAGCACCGATGGAGGTTGGCGAGTGGGGTGGCGGCAACGGCCGCAGGCATCGCGGCCGACAGGCCGCGGGCGAGGTTTTTGAACATGGTGTTCCTCTACATGGCCTCGGATTGACGGGACGAGCCGGTCTCGGAGGCACGAGGCCGGCTGCTTGCCGATTTTCGCAGATGCCGGATTGGCGGCCCTTATCGACAGATTAGGGGTGGCGTGGCCGGCCTACCCTGTGGTCTATTCCGTTAAGCAATCGTCGGAATGGGCGGTGTGGATGCAGCGAGTGGGCATGGAGCGGCAATTTTTGGTTGTCATTTCCGGGGGCTGCTCCAAGAATCCCGCAGACGTTCTGACAACCTGAGGTGGGCTGATGAACCGACTCGCACGCTGGATGACCGTTGGCGCCTTGCTCGCCAGTGCCTTGCTGACCGGCGCCGCAGCGCAGGCCCAGAGTTCCCCGGCCAGCGCGCCTGTCGCGATGGCGGCTGCATCGGCACCTGCAACCGCTGCGGCCCCTGCTGCTCCTGCCTTCAATGGCGCCGACACCGCGTGGATGCTGATCTCCACCGTGCTCGTGATGCTGATGACGATGCCCGGCATCATCCTTTTCTACGGCGGCATGCTGCGCACGAAGAATGCGCTCTCGATCGTGGCGCACACGGTTGCGGCGGCCTCGGTCATCACGCTGTTGTGGGCCATGTTCGGCTACTCCATCGCGTTCACTGCAGGCGGGCCCTGGTTCGGTGACACCTCGCGCTTCTTTGCAGCCGGCCTGATCGGCAACGGCGTCGGCGCCCACGTGGCGGCACCGACCATTCCCGAATCGGTGTTCTTCCTGTTCCAGCTGTCCTTCGCGATCATCACCTTCGCGCTGGTGCTCGGCGCCACGGCCGAGCGCATGCGCCTGGGCGTGACCATCGTGTTCTCTGCCTTCTGGATGCTGCTGGTCTATGCGCCGATCGCCCACTGGATCTGGCACCCCAACGGCTGGCTCGCGAAGATGGGTCACATGGACTTCGCCGGTGGCACCGTGGTGCACATCGCCTCGGGCGTCAGCGGCCTGGTGGCGGCCGTGGTGCTCGGCCCGCGCCGTGGCTTCGGCAAGCAGCCGATGGTGCCGCACAACCTGATGATCACCGTGCTGGGCGCGGGCCTGCTGTGGGCCGGATGGTTCGGCTTCAACGCTGGGTCGGCGTTCGAGGCCAGCCCGCGCGCCGCCGGTGCGCTGCTCGCGACCCAGGTGGCCGCCTGTGCCGGCGCCATGCTGTGGGGCTTCTGCGAATACGTGCGTCGCGGGCAGTGGAGTGTGCTCGGCATGATGTCGGGCGCAATCGCCGGGCTGATCGCGGTGACGCCGGCCTCGGGCTTCGTCGGCATCAACGGGGCCATCACCATCGGCAGTGCGGCCGGTGTGATCTGCTTCTTCGCGGTCGTGTACTTCAAGTCGCTCACCGGCATCGACGACTCGCTCGATGTCTTCGCGCTGCACGGCATCGGTGGGTTGATCGGTACCTTGTTGACGCCGGTGTTCGCGCTGGTGGCCATTGCCCCCGTCACGGCCACGGTCTGGACCAACGGCCTGGGCGCTCTCGCGGTGTTCGTCTACGCCGGCGCGATGACCTGGGTCATCCTGAAAGCGATCTCGGTGGTGATGAAGCTGCGCGTGGGTGCAGCTCAAGAAAACGTCGGGCTCGACATCTCCGAGCACGGTGAAATGCTGGCGCCCACCGCGTCGGCCGCGCAAGGCTGAGTGCCCATTCAACGCCGATGGCCATCACTTCCATGAGTGCCGACGACGACAGCAAGTTGATGAACTATGTCGTGCGCATGATCGTGCCCATGCGGCGCGAGTTCGGGCGCGCACTCGACGTTCGCCAGTTTCTGCACGACTTCGCCTACGCGCGGGAAGTGATGGATCAGGCGCTTGGCAGCCAAGACCCGCGCCTGCGTGAATACGCCAACTACGTGGCTCAGCGTTACCACGGTCCGCGTGTGGCTGACTCGCCAGCGGCACCAGCACTCAATGCCGCGGCAGCGCAGGCGGCCAAGCCGCCCGCGCCCGCGCCGGCCCGCAGCGTCGAAGAAGAAGAGGCGGAGCTCAAGGCCCGCATGATGAAGAAGTACACCGACGGTTTGCGCTGAGCGCCTGCCGGTGCGCCGGGCTGTGTCAGCCCATCGTGACCGCGATGATGATCAGCATGAACAAGGTGAGCACCAGGGCCGCCACGATCAGCAGCGCGAAGGTTCGCCACAAGGCTGAGAACGTTGACAACCCGTAAGTTCCGCGCAGGTGCAGGAACATGTGGATCGGCGGCACGAAGGTCAGCAGCTCCAGCAGCCCCGACGGCACATGCGCTGCCGACAGCAGCGCTGCGACGATCAGCAGCAAGGACATGAACGACAGCGAGTACAGCGAGAACACCGCGTGGTCGTAGACGGCGATGCCGCGCCGCCAGAAGAACATCAGCCACAGGAACGGCAGCGAAATCGGCACCAGCAGGAAAGAGAACTTGTACGCCGTGTTCTTCAGCTTGTAGAGCGTGAGCTCCGGGTTGGCAGCCGCGCGGCGGATGGACTGGTCTAGCCCCGGGTGGCCGGTGTTGACCTTGATGTCGCGCAGTTCCTCGCGCCAGCCGGTGTCCACGACGCCGCTGGCCGCGCTGCCGGGGCCGATGGCCGACCGGCCCTGCGGTGTGGGGGACGCGCGGAGCTCTTTCTCCGCCTCTTGCAGGTCACCCGAGGCCTCGGCCAGATCCTCCTGCGCCTGGGCGGTGTCGCCCCCACTTTGCCGGGCGGCGTCCAGTGCTGCGCGGGCCGCAGTGACCTTGCCCTGTGCCCTGGTCACCTCGGCTTTCAGCTCGGCCGGGGTGCTGTCGAGTGTGGCGGTGGCGGGCACCATGTCGACCGGCGACCGGGTGGTGAGCGAAAACACCAGGAACATCAGGAACACGGTGAACAGAAACAGCGCCAATGGCGAGACGTAGCGCACGCGCTGCCCGTCGATGTAGCGGCGCGTCAACACGCCCGGCTTGGCGACCAGCATCGGCAGCGTGCGCCAGCCCTTGGCGTCGAAGTGATAGAGGCCGTGCAGCACCTCTTCGGCCAGGTGCAGCAGCGAGCGGTGGATGTGCGCGGGCTGGCCGCAGGCGCTGCAATACGCGCCCGCCAGCGGGGCGCCGCAGTTGCGGCAGCTCGAATCGTGGTCGCCCTTGGCATGGCCGCCAGCCGCACCCGGTAGCGCCGAAGCGGCCAGGCTCGCGGTGGCCAGGGTGCCTGCCGCTTCGAGTTCGTCGCTCATGCGCTGGCTTGATCGAAGGCCGTGACCAGCTTCTGCTGCCAGGCACTCTTGGTCGGTGCGTCGACGAAGCTGGCTTCGAAGCTGTTGGTCGCTAGCTGCCACGCGTGGCGCGCGCCAAGCTGCGGCAGGGATTCGAAGGTCTCGATGAAGTTCTGGTTCATGTAGCCGCCGAAGTAGGCCGGGTCGTCGGAGTTGACCGTCACGCACAGGCCGGCTTCGAGCAGGGTGGCGATGTTGTGATCGGCCATGGTCTTGAAGACACAGAGCTTCACGTTGGACAGCGGGCACACCGTGAGCGGCATGCGCATCGCGGCCAGGCGAAGCACCAGGCGCGGGTCTTCGAGGCAGCGCACGCCGTGGTCGATGCGCTCGACCTTGAGCACGTCGAGTGCGTCCCAGATGTAGTCGGGCGGGCCTTCTTCGCCGGCGTGGGCAACCAAGCGGAGGCCGAGCGCGCGGCAGCGTTCGTAGACGCGGGCGAACTTGTCGGGCGGGTTGCCGCGTTCACCGCTGTCGAGGCCGATGCCGACGAAGTGGTGGCGGAAAGGCAGCGACTCTTCAAGCGTGGCGAAGGCTGCTTCTTCGCTCAGGTGGCGCAGGAAGCACATGATCAGCAGCGCGCTGACGCCAAGCTCGCGCTTCGCCGCATCGCACGCACGCGTGAGGCCGGTGATCACCGTCTCGAAGCTCACGCCGCGCTCGGTGTGCGTTTGCGGGTCGAAGAAGAGCTCGGCATGCACCACGTTGTCGGCAGCGGCGCGGCGGAAGTAGGCCATCGCCATGTCGAAGAAGTCTTCTTCCTTCAGCAGCACGCTGGCACCGGCGTAGTAGATGTCGAGAAAGCTCTGCAGGTCGGCGAAGGCATACGCCTTCCTCAGTGCTTCGACATTCGGGTAAGGGATGCTGACGCCATTGCGCTCGGCCAGCGCGAAGATCAGCTCGGGCTCGAGCGAACCTTCGATGTGGATGTGCAGCTCGGCCTTGGGCATGGCGCGCAGCAGGGCCGGCAGGCGTTCGCGGGGGATGCGGGTGACGGTATCGGGAATGGCAGTCATTTCAGTTCTCCAAGGTGCCAGATCAGCACACTCCAAAGGTGACGCCGCGCTCGCCGAGGTAGCGGCGGTAGGCGGCAGAGCTGCGGTCGGCAGCACTGTGCAGCTCGGTCACGGGAGCCGCCGAGGTGATCGGCAGGCAGCGCGGCCGCTGCGATTCGAGCACGGGTTTGTCTTGCAGGAAGATGGTGTCCTGGAAGTCTTGCAGCTTCTTGTCGCTGGATTCGAAGTCGTTCATCGCGAGGCGGATCCACACGCGGCTGCTCTCGGGCGAGAGCGGGCACACGAAGAGCGCGATCGACTCGCGAAAGTCCGGCAGCGCGACGGCCGATGCTTCGGGCACCTTGGTCAGCACGCAGGTGTAGGGCGCATTCACCTCGTAGGTGTACTCGACCATCGCGCCGTCGGTGGCGTGCAGGCTCGATTGCGGCTGCCAAGCCTTGCATTCGGTGGCGAGAAAGCCGGTGGGCGTGACGTCGACCTTGTACGGAATCATCTCCGTGGTGTCGCGCGAACCCAGCCAGCCTTCGTGCACGAAACCGAAGTGCGACATGTCGAGAAAGTTCTCGATGATGCGCGGTGCACTGGTTGCCACCTCATAAGGCCCGCAGTTGACCTTGCGCAGGCGGGCGTCGTGCTCGGCGGCAAAGTCGGGCAGCAGGCCGGGCTCGTCGGCAGGCACTTCGGCTTGCAGTGCCACCCACACCAGCCCGTAGGCCTCGCGCGCGCTGTAGGCGCAGGCGCGGTGCGTGGCGGGTGGCTGGAAGTGCGGCACCGCCGGCACCGAGACGCACTGGCCCCGGCCATCGAAGCGCCAGCCGTGGTATCCGCACTCCAACGTGTCGCCTTGCACGCGGCCCATCGACAGCGCGGCACCGCGATGCGGGCAGCGGTCGGCGGCCACGTGCACCGTGCCGGTTGAGTCTCGCCACAGCACCAGGTTCTGGCCCATCAGGTGCGCAGCCAACGGTTGCGCGCCCAGGCTGGTGGCCAATGCGACGGGGTGGAACAGGCTCGCTTCGATCAACCGAATCTCTCCTTCAACGGTTCAATGGAAAAAGCCGCCTGGCGCCACGCGGCGTCAGACGGCTTCGTCTCGCGGCGCTTACTTGGCAGCCGGGATCTTGCCTTCGACGCCCTTGACGAAGAAGTCGACCTTGTCTTTCCATTCCTGGTCGGCCTTGGTGTCCTTGGCCAGGCGCTCCTTGCCGGTGTTGTCGACGATCGGGCCGGTGAAGACTTCGAAGGTACCCGCCTTCAGCCCCGCCTTGACTTCATCGACCTTGGCCTTGATGTCGGCCGGCACCACGTCGGCCGGCTTGATGAAGTCGTTCATGCCTTCCTTCACGCCCCAGACGGTGCGGTCCATCTTCCAGGTGCCGTCGATCACGCTCTTGACGGCTTGCTTGTAGTAGCCGCCCCAGTTGGCAACGGCCGAGCCCAGGTGGGCCTTGGCGGCGAATGCGCTCATGTCGCTGTCCCAGCCGAAGGCGTACTTACCGTTCTTCTCGGCCGTCTGCAGCACGGCGGTGGAGTCGGTGTTCTGCAGCAGCACGTCGGCGCCGCCGTTGATCAGCGACTGGGCGGCATCGCCTTCCTTCGGCGGGTCGGACCAGGTGCTGACCCACACCACCTTGGTCTTGACCTTCGGGTTGACGCTCTGCGCGCCCAGCGTGAAGGCATTGATGTTGCGCAGCACCTCGGGGATCGGGAACGAGCCGACGAAGCCCAGCGTGTTCGTCTTGGTCATCTTGCCCGCGACGATGCCCGCCATGTAGGCCGGTTCGTAGAACTTCGAGTCGTAGATGCCCATGTTGGTGGACGTCTTGTAGCCGGTGGCGTGCTCGAACTTCACGTCGGGGAATTCGGCCGCGACCTTCAGCATCGGCTCCATGTAGCCGAACGAGGTGGCGAAGATGATCTTGTTGCCTTGCGTGGCCAGGTCGCGGATCACGCGCTCGGCATCGGCACCCTCGGGCACCTTCTCGACGATGGTGGTCTTGACCTTGTCTCCGAACTCGGCCTCGACTTCCTTGCGGCCGAGGTCATGTGCGAAGGTCCAGCCGGCGTCGCCTGCCGTCCAGATGTAGACGAAGGCGACCTTCACAGGTTCGGGCTTCGGTGCAGCGGCGGCGGATGCGGCCGGGGCGGGCGCTGGCGCAGCCTCTTCCTTCTTGCTGCAGCCGGCCAGGGCCGCAATGGCCAGGGCCGACAGCGCCGCGGCCTTCATCAGCGCGCGTTTGCGTTCAACGAACATGGTTTCTCCTCGGTGGGACGGTGGTGGTTGGGTGGAATGGCGAGCAGGGCGGTATCTTGTCATGAACCCGGGTGGAAGGGCCGGCCCAGCGAGGCCGGCATGTTGATACGGATCCAGGTGGGGTTGCGAGAGATCAGGGCGAGCACGACGATGGTGGACAGGTAGGGCAGCATGGCCAGCAGCTGGCTGGCGATCTCGACGCCTTCGCCTTGCAGGTAGAACTGGAGCATCGTCACGCCGCCGAATAGATAGGCACCGAGCAAGACGCGTGCCGGTCGCCAGGTGGCGAAGGTGGTGAGCGCGAGCGCGATCCAGCCGCTGCCCGCCGTCACGCCCTCGACCCACAGCGGCGCGCGCACCACCGACAAGTAGGCGCCGGCGATGCCGCACAGCGCGCCGCCGGCCATCACCGCACCGAGTCGGATCCAGCGCACGCGGTAGCCCAGCGCATGCGCCGACTCGGGCGACTCGCCCACGCCGCGCAACACGAGCCCCGAGCGGCTGCGGTATAGAAACCAGCCGAGCGCGAACATCAGCGCGATGGTGATGTAGGTCATGGGGTGCTGACGAAAGAGCGCCGGCCCGAAGAACGGCAGGTCGGCCAGCCCGGGGATGCCGACGCTGCCGCGGTCGCTCAGCGTCTTGCCCGCGAAGTTGACGCCGACGAAGGCCGACAGCCCGCCACCGAAGAGCGTGAGCGCGAGGCCGGTGGCGTACTGGTTGGTGTTGAGCCAGATCACCAACACGCCGAACACCATGGCCATCACGGCGCCGGCGGCCGCACCGGCAGCAAAGGCGACCCAGTCGTTGCCACTGGCGTAGGCAGCGCCGAAGCCGGCGAGCGCACCGACCAGCATCATCCCTTCGGCGCCGAGGTTCAGCACGCCGGCTTTCTCGTTGAGCAGCAGGCCGAGACCGGCCATCGCGAGCGTGGTGCCCGAAGCCAGCGTCGCGGCGATCAGCAGCGCAATCTCGTTCATGTCTGCCCCTCGTCCGACGGGTACGTCGGCCGGTCCCCCGTGGGGACTGCGGGCCGGCTTGGGGCGGCCCGGCGCTCGGCGCGCAACAAGGTTGACATGGGGTGTTTCATGGCGTGGCCTTCGTCGCAGGCGCTGCGTGCCGCGTGGCCTGCCAGCGCACGCGGTAGTTGATGAGCGTGTCGCAGGCCAGCAGCAAAAAGAGCAGCAGGCCCTGGAACACGCCGGTCAGTGCGTTGGGCAGGCCGAGGCGCGATTGGCCCAGCTCTCCGCCGATGAGGAACATCGACAGCAGCAGCCCCGAGAACACGATGCCCACCGGGTGCAGGCGCCCGACGAAGCACACGATGATCGCGGTGAAGCCGTAGCCGGTGGAGACGTGAGGCGTGAGCTGGCGCAGCGGGCCGGCGGCTTCCATCGCGCCTGCCAGGCCGGCCATGCCGCCGGAGATCAGCATCGAGGTCCACAGTGCGCCGCGTGCCGAGAAGCCCGCGTAGCGCGCAGCGGCCGGCGCGAGCCCACCCACCTGCAGCTGGTAGCCGCGCCACGAGCGGAAGAGGAAGGCCCAGAACACACCGACCAGCGCCAGCGTGATGGCGAAGCCGATGTGCAGGCGCGAGCGCGGCACCAGCATCTCGAGCCAGGTGGACGAGTCGAAGGTCTTGGTCTGCGGGAAGTTGAACCCCATCGGGTCTTTCCACGGCACGAAGACGAGGTAGTTGACGAGCTGCTGTGCCACGTACACGAGCATCAGGCTCACCAGGATCTCGCTCGCGTTGAAGCGATCACGCAGCAACGCGACGATGGCCGCCCACGCCATGCCGCCGATCACGCCGGCGAGCAGGATCAGCGGCGTCCAGACCCAGCGCGACGCGTGGATGCCCGAGGTGGTGACCCACAGCGCCAGGCCGCCGGCGGTGATGGCACCGAGCAGGAACTGGCCTTCGGCACCGATGTTCCACACATTCGAGCGGTAGCAGACGGCGAGGCCCAGCGCGCACAGGATCAGCGGTGTGGCCTTCAACGCCACCTCGGTGAGCTGCCGAACGCCGCGCAAAGGTTCGACGAAGAAGGCGCCCAGCCCGACCAATGGGTCCTTGCCGAGCACGATGAAGAGCAATGCCGCCACCAGCACCGTGAGCGTCAGCGCGATCAGCGGCGACGCGAACGACATCGCCTTCGACGGCTGTGGGCGAGCTTCAAGCTTGAGCATGCTCGCCCTCCGGTGCGGTGGTCCACAGGCCCGACATCCAGGCGCCGATCTGCTCGATGGTGGCCTTGGAGGTCGGGGTGCTCGGCGACACCTTGCCCTGCGAGATGACGAGCAGCCGGTCGCAGATTTCGAACAGCTCGTCGAGTTCTTCACTCACCACCAGCAGCGCGCAGCCTTCGTCGCGCAGCTTCAGCAGCGCACCGCGAATCTGCGCGGCCGCACCCACGTCGACGCCCCAGGTGGGCTGCGAGACGATCAGCAGCTTGGGTTTGGAGTCGATCTCGCGGCCGACGATGAACTTCTGCAGGTTGCCGCCCGACAGGCTCCTGGCTGCCGCACCCGGCCCGCCGGCCTTGACGTTGAAGTTGGCGATCAGCTTCTCTGCCAGTGCGCGCACCTCGTTGACGCGGATCCAGCCGCCGCGCACAGCCTCATCACGTGTCAGCAGGGTATTCGCCGCCAGTGGCAGCGTGGGCACCGCACCGCGGCCCAGGCGCTCCTCGGGTACGAAATGCAGGCCTTCGCGGCGGCGCTTCGCCGGCGGCCGGTTGCCGATGGGCTTGCCGAAGAGGTGAATGGAATCGGGCGCCGCGCGTGTGTCTTCGCCCGACAGCGCCGCCATCAACTCCTGCTGCCCGTTGCCCGACACGCCCGCGATGCCGACGATCTCGCCGGCGCGCACGTTGAAGCTGATGTGGGCGAGGCTCATGCCGAAGTGCTGCTGCTTGGCGAGCGACAAGTCGCGCACGTCGAGCACGGTGTCGCCAAGCCGAGCCTGGATGTGCTGCAGCTGAGGCGGTTCGGCGCCGATCATCAGGCGCGACAGGCTGGCGTTGGTCTCCTTCGTCGGGTCAACCTCGCCGGTGACTTTGCCGCCGCGCAGCACGGTGCAGTTGTGGCACAGCGCGCGAATCTCGTCGAGCTTGTGGCTGATGTAGAGGATGGAGCAACCTTCGCTCGCCAGCTTGCGTAGCGTGAGGAAGAGCTTCTCCACCGCCTGTGGCGTGAGCACCGAGGTCGGCTCATCGAGGATCAGAAGCTGCGGCTTGGTCAGCAGCGCACGCACGATCTCAACGCGCTGGCGCTCGCCCACCGACAGCGTGTGCACCGGGCGCAGCGGCTCCACGTCGAGCCCGTATTCCTTGGATACCTGGTCGATGCGCTGCGTCACGTCGGCCAGCGTGTAGCTCTTGTCCAAGCCCAGCCACACGTTCTCGGCGGCGGTGAGGGTGTCGAACAGGCTGAAGTGCTGGAACACCATGCTGATGCCCAGCGCCCGCGCCTCCTGCGGGTTGCGGATCTGCACGTCCTTGTCGTTCCAGCAGATCTGGCCTTCGTCGGGGCGCACGGCGCCGTAGATCATCTTCATCAGCGTCGACTTGCCGGCGCCGTTCTCGCCCAGCACGGCGTGGATCTCGCCGGGCTTCACCTTCAGGCTGACCTGGTCGTTGGCCTTGACGGCGGGGTAGGTCTTGCTGAGCTTGATGAGTTCTAGGCGGAGCATGGTGCTGCCTTCTTTCAGTGGCTGGCCGTCATTCCCGCGAAAGCGGGAATCCAGCATCGCGGCACATCGTGGATTCCCGCTCGGGCGCAGCCCGGCCTGTCCTGAGCTTGTCGAAGGGTGGGAATGACGGAGGTTCTCATCTGGCGGGTCTCTTCATGCCAGCAAGTCATACAAAGACCGTGCCACCACCTTGGTCGCGCGCTTCAGGTCGTCTAACACGACATGTTCATCGGCGCGCTTGGCGTTCGACTCCAGCACGGTGCGCGGCCCGGCGCCGTAGATCACCGCCGGGATGCCTTGCTCGCAATACAGCCGCACGTCGGTGTAGAGCGGCGTGCCCGATGTGGGAATGGGTTCGCCGAAGACAGCCTGGCCGTGCTTCTGCAGGGCCTCCACCAATGGCTTGTTGCCCGGCAGCGGCTGCAGCGCACGCGCGAGCAGCAGGCGCTTGATGTCGACCGTGATGCCGGGCCTGGACGCAGCGGCATCGGCAATCACCTTGCGGATGGTGGCTTCCACCACGATCGGGTCTTCTTCCGGGATCATGCGGCGGTCGAGCCGCAGCACCACCTTGCCCGGCACGACGTTGGTGTTGGTGCCGCCCTCGATGCGGCCCACATTGAGGTAAGGGTGCGTGATGCCCTCGACGTTCGAGGTGACCTGCTGGTACAGCGTGTTCTGCTGGTACAGCGCGTTGAGGATGGCGACCGCGCCCTGCAGCGCGTCGACGCCGGTGGTCGGGATGGCGGCGTGCGCCATCTTGCCGTGCACCGTCACCTCCATCTGCAGGCAACCGTTGTGGGCCGTGACCACCTGGTAGCTGAAGCCGGCGGCGATCAGGTAGTCGGGCTTGGTGAGTCCCTTCTTCAGCAGCCAGCCTGGGCCGAGTTCGCCGCCGAATTCTTCGTCGTAGGTGAAATGCAGCTCGACACCACCCTTCAGCGGCGCGCCCAGCGATTCGAGCGCACGCACCGCAAAGGTGTAGCTCGCGAAGTCGCTCTTGCTGACGGCCGAGGCGCGGCCGTAGAGCTTGCCGTCGGCCACGTCGCCGCTGTAGGGGCCGTGGGTCCAGCCTTCGCCGGGCGGCACCACGTCGCCGTGGGCGTTGAGCGCGATGGTTTTGCCTTCGCCGTAGGGGCGGCGAACGATCAGGTTGGTGATGGATTCGAGGCCATAGGCCTTGACCTCGCTGTCGGGCACGGCGTGCTTCTCTGCGGTGAAGCCGAAGCCGGCGAGCAGCTCCGCCGTGCGTTCTGCATGCGGTGCGTTGTTGCCGGGCGGCGTGTCGGTGGGCACCTGCACCAGCGCTTGCAGGTACTTCACTTCTTCATCGAAGTGGGCGTCGATCCAGGCGTCGAGTTCGTCGTATCGGGTCATGGTGTGTGGGCGATGTCAATTTGGACGCAAAGGCCGCGAAGAGGACGCAAAGGTCGCGAGGTAATACAAAGAGTTTTCTTTCCTTTGCGTTCTTTGCGTCTTCTTCGCGAACCTTGCGTCCAAAGAAAAGCAGGCATGCCTCAACCCTTCGCCAACTGATCAAGAAGATGCGTGAACGCCTCCACGCACAACTGCGCATCGTCGTTCGTGGTTATCTCGAGCGGGTTGTGGCTGATGCCCGAGTTGCCGCCGCGCACGAAGAGCATGGCCTGCGGCATCACTTCGTGCAGCTTCATCGCGTCGTGGCCGGCGCCGCTGGGCATGCGGTGGACCGGCAGGCCGACGGATTCAACGGCATGCTCCCACTTCGCTTGCCACTCGGGCGAGCTGGGTGCGGCGCTCGCACGCAGCGTCTCTTCGAGCTTGCAATGCAGGCCGCGGCGCTCGGTGATGCGCTTCAGCTCGGCGAGCACGTCGTGCGCCATCGCGTCGCGCACCTCGTCGGTGGTGGCGCGGATGTCGAGGCTGAACTGGCAGCGGCCTGGCACCACGTTGATCGAGCCGTTGGGCACGCTCAGGATGCCGACCGTGCCCACCAGGTGCGGCGCCTGTGCAGCGCGCTTCTCCACATAAAGCACCAGCTCGGCCACGGCCGCAGCGGCGTCGCGCCGGCGGTCCATCGGCGTGGTGCCGGCGTGGCTGGCCATGCCGATCATGTCGCCCACGTAGCGCACGCTGCCGTTGATGGAGGTCACCACGCCCAGTGGCAGGTCGATCTCGTTCAGCACCGGGCCTTGCTCGATGTGCACTTCGACGAAACCCAGGTACCTGGACGCGTCACGCTTCATCGCTGCGATGTGCTCGGGCTTGCAGCCGGCCGCTGCCATGGCCTCGCGCATCGAGATGCCGTCGGCATCCTTCTGCTCGAGCCAGGCGATGTCGAACTTGCCGATGACTGCGCCCGAGCCGAGGAAGGTGGCCTTGTAGCGCTGGCCTTCTTCTTCGGCGAAGCCGATCACCTCCAGGCCGAAGGGCAGGCGCTTGCCCTGTTTGTGCAGCTCGCGCACGCACACCATGGGCACGAAGATGCCGAGTCGGCCGTCGTACTTGCCGCCGTTGCGCACGGTGTCGAAGTGGCTGCCGGTCAGCAGGCGCTTGGCGGCCGGGTCGGCACCGTGATAGACACCGACGACATTGCCGACGGCGTCGACCTGCACGTCGTCGAAACCGCACTCGCGCATCCAGCGTTGCAGCTGCGACTGGCAGGTCTGGTGGGCCTCGGTGAGGTAGGTGACGGTGAGCGCACCTTCGACGTCGCTGTGCGCGGCCAGGGCCTCGGCGCAGTCCCACACCTGGTTGCCGAGTGTGGGCTCAAAGCCGAACTTGTCGTTGAGCCGGATTTCGGCGATGCGGTGGATGTTGCGCAGGCACTCGGCCAACTCGAAGTCAGCGTGGTTCTCGAGCCGGCGCGCAAAGGTCGAGATGATTTCGATTCGCGACAAGCCGGTGCCGCGCGGCCCACGCACCGCCACGATGAAGGGCCAGCCGAACTTGGCCTGGTACTCGGCGTTGAGCCGCTGCAGCGCGGCCAGCTCTTCGGGCGAACAGGCCTTGAGCCCGGCGGTGGCCTGCTCGTTCGTCGACTCCGCGGTGAGCTGGCCTTGCTGGGCCAGCTTGCCGGCCAGCTCGGGGTGGGCGCGGATCAGCGCGAGTTGCGCCGCGCGGTCGGCATTGCGCACCGTGTCGGCCATCGCCTGCTTGAGATGGGCCAGGCTCTTGAATGGACGTTGCGCGAGCGCTGCTTCGGCAATCCACGGCGAATGCTCGTAGGTGCCGTCGAGCATCTGCAGCGCCTCGGCGGGCGTTGCGGCGTTCAGCTGATCGAGGGTGATGCTCATGTCGCCGAGGTCGGTGCCGGAAAGTGCTGTTTCCAGTGCCGCGCGATGTCGATGCGCCGGCACACCCACACCTTGTCGTGCGCGAGCACGTGGTCGAGAAAGCGCTGCAGCGAGGCGATGCGTCCCGGCTTGCCAAGCAGGCGGCAGTGCATGCCGATGCTCATCATCTTGGGGGCCGTCTCACCCTCGGCGTAGAGCGCGTCGAAGCTGTCGCGCAGGTAGGTGAAGAAGTGGTCGCCGGTGTTGAAACCCTGCGCCTGCACGAAGCGCATGTCGTTGGTGTCGAGCGAGTAGGGCACCACCAGGTGCTGCGCCACGCTGCCGTCGCTCTTGGTGACCGGCATCCAGAAGGGCAGGTCGTCGCCGTAGTAGTCGCTGTCGTATTCGTAGCTGCCCTGGTCGACCACCAGGCGGCGCGTGTTCGGGCTGTCACGGCCGGTGTACCAGCCGAGCGGCCAGGCACCGCCGGTCATGTCTTTCAACACGTGGGTGCCGATGTCGATGTGCCGCTTCTCGGTGGCTTCGGGCAGGTTCTGGTAGTGGATCCAGCGCAGGCCGTGGTTCGCAATCTCGTAACCGTTTTCCATGAACGCGGCCAGCAACTCGGGGTATCGCTGCAGGGCCATGCCGACGCCGAACACCGTGAGCGGCAACTTGCGTTTCTCGAACTCGCGCAGGATGCGCCAGACACCGACGCGCGAGCCGTACTCGTACATCGACTCCATGGTCATGTGGCGGCTCTCGTAGGCCTGGGCGGTGATCAGCTCCGAGAGAAAGGTCTCGGTGGTCGGGTCGCCGTGCAGCGGGTTGTTCTCGCCGCCTTCCTCGTAGTTGAGGACGAATTGCACGGCGATCTTCGCGCCGCCGGGCCATTGCGCGTGCGGCGGGTTGCGGCCGTAGCCGACCATGTCTCGGGGATAGTTTTTTGGGTCTTCAGCAGTGCTCATGGGTTTCAACTTTCTGGCCGCAACACCGTCTCGAGGTCAGGGACCCGCGGGTTCAGCCTCAGGTTGCGCTCGACGTTGCGCAAGTGGCTTTCCATCAGCTTGACGGCCGCACGGGCATCGCGTTTCTCAAGCGCGTCGACGATGGCCACGTGCTCGGCAAACGAATGTTCGGCGGAGTGGGCGGATTGGTACATCAGGGAAATGAGCGAGCTGCGCGACACCAGTTCTCGCAAGATGTCGGCCAGCGCCTCGTTGTCGAGCATGCGGGCCAGCACCACGTGGAAGTCGGCCAGCAGCCGCGTGCGGCCCGGCACATCGGTGCGCTGCACGGCGGCCTGCTCGTCGCGCAGATGCGTGCGCAGATCGCCCAGCTGCTGCGCGGTGAGCTCGGTCGCGGCGCGCTTGATCATCGCGCTCTCGAGCATGCGGCGCACCTCGAACACCTGCCGCGCTTCGTCGACGCTGGGCTGCGCGACGCGTGCGCCGCGGGCTTGTTCCAGCGTCACCAGCTTGTCTCGGCTCAACTGGTGCAAGGCCTGCCGCACGATGGTGCGCGACACCTTGAAGATGTCTGCAATCTTCTGTTCAGCGAGCTTGGTGCCCGGCATCAGCCGGCGTTCGACGATGGCTGCGGTGATGGACTCGGCAATGCGGTGGGTGGTGCTTTGCAGCTGGGTCTCGTCGGCTGCCGCTGCCGTGCGCGGAACTTGCTTCGTGCCTGCACCCGTGCGCGCAGCCCGGCTCGCCGGGTGAATGGCGCGAAGGGCGGCAGCAGGAGCGACGGCGGGGCGGGTCATTGCAGCAAAGGCTCGCGAAATTGTTTTCCAATGGCTTGCAAACTGTATACACTTTTGCGCGTCTTGCAACTCATTTTGCAACCCAATCTTCAGGCAGACAACATGGGCAAACTCACCACGCACGTGCTCGACACCATGAACGGCTGCCCGGCTGCCGGCATGCTGGTGGCGCTGTACCGGGTCGACGCCGGCCAGGCCACGCTGATCAAGCAGCTGGCGCTGAACCACGACGGCCGTGCCGACGCGCCGCTGCTCGACGACACCACCTTCAAGACAGGCACCTACCGGCTGCTGTTCGAGGTGGCGGCCTACTTCCGCGGGCGCGGCGTCGCCTTGCCCGACCCGCCGTTCGTCGATGCGGTGCCGATCGACTTCGGCCTGTCCAACCCGCTGCAGCACTATCACGTGCCCTTGCTTGCAAGCCCCTGGGCCTATTCCACCTACCGCGGCAGCTGAACGCGGTTTGAACTGTATACACGAGGACCCTGGGATGGACGCGTACCTGTTCGACTGGCTCAACCTGCTGCTGCGCTGGGCGCACCTTGTCACCGGCATTGCATGGATCGGCGCGTCGTTCTACTTCGTCGCGCTCGACAACGGCCTCACGCCGCCCGAAGACGAGAAAGAACGCGACAAGGGCATCGGCGGCGAGATGTGGGCGGTGCACGGTGGCGGCTTCTATCACCAGCAGAAGTACCCGGTGTCGCCGGCCACGCTGCCCGAGAAGCTGCACTGGTCGATGTGGGAGAGCTACTCCACCTGGCTCACCGGCTTTGCGTTGTTCGCGGTGCTCTACCTCTTCAACGCCAGCACCTTCCTGATCGACAAGAACGTTCACGACTGGTCGCCGGCCGCAGCCATCGCGACCTCGCTCGGCTTCTTCATCGCCTTCTGGGCCATCTACGACGGCATCTGCAGGCTCTTCGGCCAGCGCAAGAACGGCGACATGATCGTCGGCGCGCTGGTGTTCCTGTTCATCGTGTTCGCCGCCTGGCTCTCATGCCACCTGTTCGCCGGGCGCGCCGCCTTCCTGCTGGTGGGCGCGATGATCGCCACCACCATGAGCGGCAACGTGCTGATGGTCATCATCCCCGGCCAGCGCAAGGTGGTGGCGGCCTTGCGGGCCGGCCAGCCGGTCGACCCGATCTACGGCAAGCGCGGCAAGCAGCGCAGCGTGCACAACACCTACTTCACGCTGCCGGTGATCCTGGCGATGTTGAGCAACCACTACGGCTTCCTGTACAGCGGCACCAACAACTGGGTGGTGCTGGTGATGCTGATGCTGTCGGGCGCGCTGATCCGGCAATCGTTCGTGTTGCGTCACAAGGCGCTTGCCACCGGCCAGCCGGTGCCTTGGGCCTATGCGATGGTGGGTGTGGTGTTGTTGGGCGGGGTGGTCAGCACGGCCAGGCCCGCCGCGGGGCCTGCGACACCCGTGGCCAGCGCACCGCCCACGTTCGCACAGGTTCAGCAGGTGGTGACGCAACGCTGCGTGCTGTGCCACAACGATCAGATGGCCAGCAAAGGCATCCAGCTCAACACGCCCGAGTTGCTGGTGCGCAATGCCCAGGCGGCGTACCAGCAGGCAGTGGTGCTCAAGGTCATGCCGATGAACAACGCAACGCAGATGACGCCTGAGGAGCGCGAACTTTTGAAGCGCTGGTTCGAGGCCGGCGCGGCGCACTGAGCGCGCGGAGGCTCAGTCTCCGCCGCCGCCGCAACTGCTGCCGCCACCGTCGCTGCTGCCGCTGTCGCTGCTGTTGCCGTCGCTCGACCACGAGCCGAAGCCGCTGCTGGGCGATGACTCCGTGCCGCCCATGCTGCCGGAATCGCCGCTGAACGAGTCGCTGGAGAAGTCGGTGCCGCAATAGCTGTTGGTTCCGTCGCCGCCTCGGGCGTTCTTGGCATCGATGTCGCGGCAATTGGGCACGTACGTGAAGCCGTTGGCGATGCCCAGCTTGCCATCGAGCGCGAACAGCAGCGGAAGGCGGGTCGGGTTGCGCGGCTGGATCGATTCGTCGCGGCAGGCCCAGTACCAGGCACGGCGCAGGCCGTCATTGCCCTGAGCGCGCGGGCCCAGCGCCTCGGCTGGCGTGTGATGCAGAAACCAGCCCAGCGTCAGCTCGCACCAGTCGCTGTAGGCGCGGGTGTGCAGGATGAACTCGTGCCACATCGCATCGACCGCCTGCGAGGGCATCGCGACGAACTGCTTCTTGCTGCGCAGGCAGGCCAGGAAGAACTGGCGCAGGCCGCGCTCAACGAGGTCACAGTCTTTGCCGCTCAGCTGCGGGTAGGTCTCGCGCAGCTTGCGCTTGAGGAATTGCGGTAGTGGCGCCTCGCGCACCGCCACCTCGCGCTGCCAGCGTGCCCACAGGCGCAGCAGCACCACGCCGAAGCTCAAGGCCACCAGGCCCATGACGGCCACCGTCCGCAGGTGCCACATGCGAAAGATGGCACCGCCGATGCCGACCCCCCACGCCACGATCAGCAGCCGGGTGAAGTTGCCGCTGTTGCGCAGCAACTGCTGCTTCCAGGACATCTGACCCAATCGCAAGACGGCGCTCATGGTGCGGGCCGCCTCATACGACGACGGGCTCGTGCTCGAGGCGAATGCCGAAGCGCCCGTAGACGCTTTCCTGGATCGCCAGTGCCAGGGTCATCACCTCGGAGCCGATCGCACCGCCGCGATTGACCAGCACCAGCGCCTGCTTCTCGTAGACGCCGGCGCGGCCCACGGTCTTGCCCTTCCAGCCGCAGGCATCGATCATCCAGCCGGCCGCGAGCTTCATGCTGCCGTCGGGCATCGGGTAGTGAACGATCTCGGGGTCGCGGCCGATGATGTCGCGGCACTGCTCGGGCGTGACCACCGGGTTCTTGAAGAAGCTGCCGGCGTTGCCCACCGTGGCCGGGTCGGGCAGCTTGGCGCGGCGAATGGCGCAGATCCAGTCGAACACGTGCTGCGGGCTGGGCGTGAAGATGCCGGTCTCGGTCATCTTGCGTTCGATCTCCAGGTAGCCCAGCACCGGCTGCCACGGCTTGGGCAGGCGAAAGCGAACCCGCGTGATCACCACCCGGCCGGCCAGCGAACGCTTGAACTCGCTGTCGCGGTAGCCGAAGGCGCACAGCTCGCTGCCCAGCGTGACGGTGCGGCCGGTGACCAGATCCACCGCATCCAGCGACTCGAAGCGGTCTTTCAGTTCGATGCCGTAGGCGCCGATGTTCTGCACCGGTGACGCACCCACGGTGCCCGGGATCAGCGCCATGTTCTCCAGGCCCGGGTGGCCTTGCGCCAGCGTCCAGGCCACGAAGTCGTGCCAGTTCTCGCCGGCGCCGGCTTCGACGATCCAGGCGTCAGGGCGTTCTTCAACCAGGCGCCGGCCCATCACTTCGACCCTGAGCACCACCTGCGGCATGTCTCGTGTGAGGATGATGTTGCTGCCGCCGCCCAGCACGAACTTGGGGGAACGCCCGAGCTGCGGGTGGTCGACCACGCGGCGCACGTCCGCATCGCTCGCGATGCGGACCAAGGTTTGTGCAACAGCTGGCAAGCCGAAGCTGTTATAGGGTTTCAAGCTGACGCCTGATTCGATTTGCATGGCAGAATTTTCGCTGATCTGTGTCGCCAATGAATCGAGAAACTTTCCATGCCCAGTTTTGACGCCGTGTTAGACCCGAACCTCGTCGAGGTTCGCAACGCGGTCGACCAGACCGCCAAGGAAATCGGCACGCGCTTCGACTTCAAGGGCTCGTCTGCGCGCGTCGACCTGAAGGAAAAAGAGCTCACGATCTACGCCGACAGCGACTTCCAGATCGGCCAAGTGCTCGACATCTTGCTGGCCAAGATGACCAAGCGCAACGTCGACGTGCGTTTTCTCGACCGCACCGCCAAGATCGAGAAGATCGGCGGCGACAAGGTCAAGCAGCTGATCACCGTGAAAAGCGGCATCGACAGCGAGACCGCCAAGAAGATCCAGAACCTCATCAAGCAGAGCAAGATGAAGGTGCAGGCCGCCATCCAGGGTGACTCGGTCCGCGTGACCGGTGGCAAGCGCGACGACCTGCAGGCCGCCATGGCGCTCATCCGCAAGGAAGTGCCGGACGCACCCTTGTCCTTCGACAACTTCCGAGACTGAACGTGCGCGCCGCCGCGCTGCTGTTATGGCTTCTGGCCACGGCAGCCCATGCGCAAACCGTGTCGATGAGCGGCCGCCTCGGTGACCGCGCCTTGCTGATGATCGACGGCAGCCCGCGCACCGTGGCGGTGGGCAGCACCGTGCAAGGCGTCAAGCTCGTCAGCGTGACGGCTGATGGGGCGGTGGTCGAACTCGGCGGCAAGCGCATCACGCTGCCCATGGGCGGCGCACAGGTCAACCTGGGCGGCGGCGCCAGCGATAGCGGCGGCTCCCGCATCGTGCTCACCGCCGGCCCGGGGGGGCACTTCGTCACCGGCGGGTCGATCAACGGCAAGGCGGTGGAGTTCGTCGTCGACACGGGGGCGACTTCGGTATCGATCAGCCAGACCGACGCCGAGCGCATCGGCCTCAAGTACCGAGAAGGTCAGCGCGGCATGGCCAGCACCGCCAACGGGGCAGTGCCCGTGCACCGCGTGATGCTGACCTCGGTGCGCGTGGGCGACGTGCAGGTCTACAACGTCGAAGCGCTGGTCATCCCGGCGCAGATGCCTTACGTGCTGCTGGGCAACAGCTTCCTCACGCGCTTTCAGATGAATCGCGAGAACGACATCATGACGCTGGAAAAGCGCCCCTGAAGGCCGCTCGGCAGGTCAAGCGCTCGTGCGCTCTTCCACTCGCGGCACGGCGGTCAGGTGCGCCAGGCGGCGTTCCGCACCGATGAACCGCACACGCTGGGCACGTCGTTCGTCGATGGGCACGAGAACCAGGCTTGGGGCACGTTGCATCAAGGGCGCCATGGAACGCGGCTTGCCGCCGATCGACGCAACGCTTTCGACCAGGGCGAGGAAGATCGTGATGCAGACGCCCATCACGGCAATGATGAAGAGTATGGCCAAGGTGGTTCTCCGGTGACCTTGGCTTCGGTGGTTTCCACCGATTCTTGAGGGCTTGCGGCGTCAGCGAGCGCCGAAGCGGCACAAGCTCACGCGCGACGTCCGCCGCACTTGCTCAAGTCAGGCGATCAACCCAGCTGCACCCACACCGGCGCGTGGTCGCTGGCCTTTTCCTTGCCCCGCGCGTCGCGGTCGACCTCGGCGGCTTTCAGGCGTTTGGCGAGGTCGGGCGTGAGCAGCAGGTGGTCGATGCGGAAGCCGGCGTTGCGCTGCCAGCGCTGGCGCATGTAGTCCCAGAAGGTGTACATCGGCGCGGTCGGATGCAGGGTGCGGATCGCATCCGTCCAGCCCTGGTCGAGCATGCGGAAGTAGGCGGCGCGGCTCTCGGGTTGCGTGAGCGCGTCTTTCTTCCACGAGGCCGGCGAATAGATGTCGGCCACCTCGTCGGTGGGGATCACGTTGTAGTCGCCGAGCAGCACCGTGGGCTTGCCTTCCTTGAGAAGCTCGGCCGAGTGGGCGATGAGGCGGTCGAACCACTTGAGCTTGTAGTCGAACTTGGGGCCGGGTTGCGGGTTGCCGTTGGGCAGGTACAGGCAACCGATGACGATGCCGTTGACCTCGGCCTCGATGTAGCGGCTGTGCGTGTCGTCGGGGTCGCCGGGCAGGCCGCGGCGGCGCTCAACCGGGTCGGCGCCCTTGGCCAGGATGGCCACCCCGTTGAACGACTTCTGCCCATGCCAGATGGCGCCGTAGCCGGCCTCGCGAATCGCATCGATGGGAAAGGTGGCATCGGGTGTCTTCAGCTCCTGCAGGCAGGCCACGTCGGGAGACGACTCGGCCAGCCATTCCAGCAGGCGCGGCAGGCGGGCGCCAATGCCATTGACGTTGTAGGTGGCGATTTTCATTTTTACCTTAAGTCGTTGATTGCATTGGATTTTAATTCTGCCTTCTTGCTCCGTACCCCCAGCGATACCCCCAAACAGCTTTGGTCGCGCTGGCGTGCGCTGACCGCCGATCGGGTCGATGTCACGGCTCATTGTGGCGCGTTGAGCTCGCTGCGAGCCAGGGCAGGAAGTCATGCTGGCCGCCCGACAGTGCGTGCGGAATACGCGTGCAGGAACGGCAAGCGCAACGCCTCCCCGAACTGGAAGGCGTCAAGCAGACCCATAAGCGAGCGCACGCCAGATGATCGGGGGGCGGCTTACTGCCGGCGTGGCCCTCACTTCAATCAAACTGTGGCTGCCCTTTGTCCACGAGGCAGGATCGCATCGAAATTTGCAATCACGATTCATTAGTCGAACTTGACCAAGTCCTTGAAGATGAGTTGACCCCACCCGCGCGAGCGTCAGCTTACGGGCGGCTTGGTTGGCCTCTGCGAAGGACGGCAATGGGTCGGGAGTGCGAGCTGGAGTCGAGGAGAAGCGGTCGGCGAAAGCACGCAGGGCCTCCTCGCGAGGTCTGCGCTCGCCATACGCCGTGTAGACGTCATTCAAGCTCGCGCAGGCCGCTAGACCCGAACGACTGCTTGCTGACACTGACCGTGAGTACGCCCGCCCGCGACCGGCAGCAATCGCTGCAGAACGGATGTCGATGAGGGCCGGGCGTCACTATGGCCGGGATCTTCGAGTCACGCGCTTGACGTGCCGAAGGCGAGGGCTTCCACCTCTTTTTCGCTCAGTGTCGTGCCGAGCGTTCGTTCGTGTTCGAACGTTGCGGCGCCCAGGCGATCCCTGGCCCGTTGACTGGTCTGTGCGACCGCCCGGCTCTCTGTGGGTTCACGATCGAAGCCAAGCTGCTCGTAGCGTCTTCGGCGAACGCATCGCTCAGGCCGATCGGTGGGGCGCTGGGTATCGCGGTTTGCCGGCGGACGAAGGTCGCCTCGATGGCGCGCTGGAGGTCCGCATCGTCTATCGTGGCGTCGTGCAGCAACACCCAGAGGTCGAAGAAATCCTTCATGCGGGTGTTCGTCATGCCCAGCACCGAGACAGCGTGCAGCTTCTCTGCCACGACGGTGGCCTTCGGGTAGGCGACCGGTTGGGCTGCGGGCGTAACGGCGTCATCGAATCCGATGTCGATCTGCAATGCCAAGCGCGCGCCGTCGAGCGTGGCACGCAGGTCGATGCGCACGCCGCCGTAGCCGGCGTCCTTGCGAATCTCGGTGCCGGCCACTGACGCGGGATCGAACACGATGCCGTCGTCCACTGCGATGCTGCAAATGGATCGGAACACACCGATCAGCGTCGGCACGTCATCGGGACCGAAGCCCAGCAGGTCGGCGTCGCGCGTCGGACGGTGTGACTCGCCGTACCAGAGCTGGAACAGCAGGGCGCCCCTTGAGCAGGAAGTTCGGTGCGTGCTCGGAGATGGACAGTCGGTACAGCAGACGCTCCAGGCCGTACTGGGTCGAGGTCAGGTTGAAGTCCTGCTTCGAGGTGTCCGGGTGCTGCTTGAGCCTTGCACGGACCGACGCGGCGCGGTTGGCCGTCATGCCGTGATCGCCTCGATATAGGGCCGCATCACGTTGGCCACGCGACCGCGTGTCGCGTGGCGCCACAGGTCGTCGAGCGTGAACTTGCGCTGGCGCCACCCGTCGCGCAGTGCTTCCAGTGCCACGTCCAGACCGATCTTGTTGCGGAAGCGGAAGCAGTCGACGACGGTCCGGGCGGCGCTGAAGACGGGCACCTTGACGCCGTCAATGGTCCGTCGCTCGACGCCCTCGACCAGGGCTTCGTCGGACATGCGGACGACGCGAATCTCTGGCTGGTCCAGACGCGGCGTCACCATGTGCTGCGGGATGGCGATCCAGACCTCGAACGGAGCTTGCGTGCCGATCTCGTGGACGCGCAGCGCCGACAGCAGGCACACCACACCCTTCGGCACGCGCGCCGAGACTTCGGCGAGCGAACGGTGTTCGCTGGTCTTCGTGCCGGGAACGCCGTACAGCCCGCGCGCCACGCGCTCGAGTTTGCCGGCCTGCACCAGGCGGGTCAGGGCGATGGTCGGCAGGCCTTGATGACTCACGTCACGGGCGCGCAGCAGCTTGCGGGCTCGCGCGAGGCGCAGCACCTGCTGTTCCTGGGTGGCTGATGCCGTGATCGCCTTCATGGGGGATTCTGTTGTGGTAACGCTGTAAAAGTAAATTGTTACAGTACAAATGCAACTTTACCGCTGGCGATCTGCGCACGCTGGACGACTTCTACTCCGGTGGCCCAAATTCGGGTCTAGGAGTTTGTCGGGCTTTCCAGCTTGCGAACATTGATGGCCGCCGAGACGATTACCGCAGGACAGCCAAGACCAAGCAGATGAGCCGCTTCGTTCCCATAGACCGAGAGCGACCGGCGCTCAGCCTCGAGTGCCAAGGCTCTCGACCACAACGGGCGCGCGTTGTCTTCCTGATCGAGGCGACAAGGGCCGCCGGTCAGAGTCTCGTCATGACTTTGCGTCATCGGGCAGAGACACTTCGTTACTCACAAATATCTTCAGCGTCAGGCAGCCTCGTGCCGAAGACCGACGGTCCGATGCGGACATACGCAACAACTCCCGGAGGTTCATTGATTTACAGGGTCTGCATCCACGGGTTCACTGCCTTCGAGTGCGCGACGTTCGAATCGTTCTTCCGGCTCGCCGCGAGCCGGGTTCCGTCGTACCAATGCGTGACCGACATCGAACAGGCCGACGTGGTAATCGCCGATGCAGATCGGCCTGATTCGATCGAGTTCGTGACGAGTGCAGGAAAGCTGCCTCGAACCCTCGCCATCGGTGCCGTCGCGGTCCCGGGTTCGGCGGCGGGAGCTTCGCGCCCCATCAACATGATGGCGTTGCTGCGCATGCTCGATGAGTTGACGCGTGCCGACAACGTGCAGTCGCGCAAAGAGCCCTTGCCGATACCAGCACCGATCGCCTCGCCTCCTCCAGCGGCGGTGCGTGCCTACGCGTTGACAACAGCCGAGTACAGCAGCCCGACACCGGCCGCCACCGCAACGGCACTCATGACGGCACCGATGCGTGAAGCCGACGGCTTCACGGGCGTGGACGGCGCCGATGCCGATGCCAGCCACATCCTGGTCGTCGATGACAGTGACATCGCACTGCGCTTCATGCAGATTCGCCTGCATCGCCTGCGCTTTCGGGTGTCTCTGGCGAGCAGCGGCGACCAGGCATTGAAGATGCTCGAAACGCGGCGCTACGCGTTTGTCTTCCTCGACGTGATGATGGCGGGGATCGACGGGTTCGAAACCTGCAAACGCATCAAGCGCAAGAACTACCCCGATGGCGCCGCCCCGCCGCACGTGATCATGCTCACCAGCAAGGGTGGCCCCATCGACAAGCTGCGCGGAACGATCGCCCGCTGCGATGGCTACCTGGTCAAGCCGCTGAACGAGCTGGAACTGGTCAAGGTCATCACCGAATTCGACCCCGGTTTCATGCGCCGGATCGACAGCTCCATCGCCGCCTAAGGCTGCAAGCCGCATTTCGCGGCAATTCGAATACAAGAAAGAGGTACTGCAATGAAGAAGGTATTGGTCGTCGACGACGCTGCCGTCGATCTGAAGAATCTGGAGAAGATCGTGTCCGGGAGTGGCGCCATCGTCCTGACTGCGTCATCCGGCGAGGAGGCGCTCCTGAAGGCGCGAGAGCACCAGCCCTCGCTGATCCTGCTGGACGTAAACATGCCCGGTCTCGATGGCTTCTCCACCGCTCGCCAACTCTCGGGCGATGCCTTGACGAAGAGCATTCCCGTGGTCTTCGTGACCAGCAAGAACCAGAAAGCCGATCGCGTGTTCGCCCAGATGCTCGGCGCCAAGGGCTATGTCACCAAGCCCTATCGCGCGGAAGACATCCTGACCCATCTCTGATGCCGGTCTGCAGGCCACAGCCATGACGAACCTCGCGGCCAGAACCGCACAAGACCTGCCAGCGGCACTGCCCTCCAACATCCCTTCCATCGAGACGGCGCTGTTGACACTGGCCCAGGGCATCCAGTGCGGCAGCTTGAACCTGGCGTTTTCCTTTGCCTGGGCGAGAAGCATCGTCGAGGACTTCAGCCTGACACCGATTCCCAACGCACCCGCGTGGTTGGTGGGAGCCGCGAACGTCGAAGGCGAGATCGTGCCGGTGTTCGACCTGGTGTCATGGGTGGGTGCTGGGGCATCGGATACCCCGCGCAACGCCCCTGGTGCAGGTCGAGCTCGCCTGCTGGTCGGCGGCCACGGAGACGAGCGCGCAGCCTTCGCCTTTTCGGGTTCGGCACGCATGGTTCGCTACGCTGCCGGCTCGCAAAAGAAGCCAGCCGGCAATGCGCTTCCGCCACGTCTGAACGCCGTTGTGCTGGCCGCGGCCGAAACGACGCCACAGCACTGGGTACTGGATGCCCCGAAGCTGCTGGACCAGCTCGCCGACGACCTCACACGCTAGCCCGAAGTATCCCGGCCAAAGGTCGTGGGGAGCGGCGACTGCCGCGCCCACAACCCGGGCTTCATCGCCATTGAACAAACATCATATCGACGCCATTGCCATGAGCCTGACCATTCGACAGAAACTGCTTCTCTCCTTCGGCCTGCTGCTCGCGCTGCTGCTGACGCTGGCGGGAGTCGACTACCTGAAAATTCGGGACCTGCGCGAGACCTTGAACAAGACGCAGAGTAAGGAAGCCTATCTGGGCCGAGCCCAGGCGGCGCTGTGGGAAGTGCGCTTCATCGCACCCCAGCTGATAGCCATCACGGACCCGGAGGCCCGCAACCGGCTCATCGCCTCCGAGCCGGCCTTGCACGAAGCCATCGACCGCGACCTGGCAATCTACGGCCGCCTCGAGGGTCTGAGCCCGGAAGAGATTGCAGGGCACAAGAAGCTGACCGAAATTGTCGTGGCCTACCGTGAGCGTCGCCGAGATCTGGCCAAGCTGATCCTTGAAGGCAAAACCGAAGAAGCCGCGCAATGGCGCGTGCAACACACCACCCCGCTGGGCGAAAGCACGGTGAAAGGGATTTCGGAACTCATCGCGCTGACCCAGCGCATGGATATCGAGCGGCGTGCGATTCAAGACCACGCCGCCGATTCTGCGAAGTACCTGACGCTCGCCATCGGCGCGCTGACGCTCCTGGTGGGCGCCGTGGCGGCAACGCTGGTGCTGCGGTCGCTGACGCGGCCGATCAAGCGCTTGCTGACGGTGCTGGGGCAGCTGACCGAGGGCGACTACACGGCCCGCGTCAAGCTGGCAACAAACGATGAACTCGGCCAGGTCGGTCAGGCGCTCGACCAGTTGCTCGACGAGCGCCTTGAATCGGTTGCAAACCAGGCCAAGGAAAACGACCGGCTCAACGACTCCATCATCGGGCTGCTGCAGACGGTGGTTCAGTTGTCCAACAAGGACCTGACCGCCCGTGCGCCGGTGACCGAAGACGTCGTCGGCACAGTGTCGTCGTCGATCAACCAGCTCAGCCACGAAACCGGCCAGGCACTGGGCGAGGTTCAACAGATCGCCAACAGCGTGCGGCAGACCTCGGAGCACGTGGTGGCGCAGGCCACGCAGGTGGACGCCACTGCACGTGCGGAGCGCCAGGCGCTGAAGGAGATGTCGGAGCGGTTGGCACAGACCATCGGGCAGCTCGGCGAGGTGGCCGCGCTGTCCCAGAACTCTAGCCAGGCCGCCACGCAGGCCGCCGCGGCGAACGACGCGGCCATGCGCACGGTGGACGCCACCGTGCGCGGCATGGACACGCTGCGCGAGTCGATCTCCGAGATGGACAAGCGCTTCAAGCGCCTGGGCGAGCGCTCGCAGGAGATCTCGTCCGTGGTGGGGCTGATCAACACGATCTCCGAACGCACGCATGTGCTGGCCATGAACGCTTCGATGCAGGCGGCAACCGCAGGTGAGGCAGGCCGCGGGTTCGCGGTTGTGGCCGAGGAAGTGCAGCGCCTGTCCGAAAACGCCCGGCAAGCCACCGGGCAGATTTCGCAGCTGGTGCACAACATCCAGAGCGAGACGAGCGACACCGTCTTCATGATGAACCGGCTGATCGAACTGGTAGTCAAGCAGTCGGAGCGGGCACAGGATGCCGGCGCGCAGATGGTGCAGACGCGCGACACCACGTCGGCCCTCGTGGGCCTGGTGAAGCAGATTGCGGCCTTCTCGCAGCAGCAGGGCGAACTGGCGCAGCAGCTCCGCTTGTCGGTGGCGCAGCTCAATGACGGCGCGCTGACGACGTCCGAGGCCATTGCGTCGCAGAACCAGTCGACCTCTACGCTCCTGACCTTTGCACGCAGGCTGACCGAGACGGTCGGGCAGTTCAAGCTCTCGGCATCCGTCACGAGCCTCGGCTGATCGGCCGAGTGAGCCGGCTGCAAACCCCCATGGAGAGCGACCCTTGCGCACCGACGAACTGCTGAGCATCCTGCGCGAGGAACTCGACAGCTGCGGGCCCGACATCGACAGCGTGCTGATGGCGTGGCTCGGCGATCCGCAAGCATCACTGGACCATGCGCACGCGCTTGACGAGCACTTGCGCCGCATGTCGGCCGCCTGCGAGGTGATCGGGCTGAGCGGCGTCGGCCGGGTCTTCGAGTGGATGGGCGAGACAGGGCTGCAGCAAGCCGAGCACACGCTACCTGGGATGGCGCACGAAGAGCTTGCTCTCGGTGCCTGGTTGAGCTGGATGGCGGGCTGGCAGCCTCCGCTGTCTCGCTTCTTCGAAACCCAGGGGCAGGACGATGCCATCTCCGGCATCGTCGACTTCGTCGCGCTGTCTCCCAGGCCGATGCGCCTGGCCGACCTTCACGTGCTGGCCGAGGCCTTGCGGCAGCCGCCCCGCCTGCCCGCCGAGATGATCGACGAGGCCGCGCAGAGCGACCCCGATGCCAGCGCCGACGACGCCTCCCTGCAGCTGCCGGACGACATCGACCCCGGCCTTCTCGATGTCTTCCTGCAAGACTCTCCGGGCCAGCTGGCCAGGCTGGCTTCTTCCGTCCAGGCTCTGATCGAAGGACGGGCCAGCACCGCCGACGTGGTCGAAGCGCAGCGCGTGGCGCACACCTTCAAGGGCAGCGGCAACATTATCGGCGTCCGTGCGGTGGGCATCTTGGCCCATCACATCGAAGACGTGCTGGCTTTCGCAGCGAGCGATCCAACGAAGCCTCCGGCCTCAATGCTACGCGACCTTCAGCAGGCCGTCGCCTGCCTGGATCAGATGGTGTACGCGCTGCGCGGTGACGAACAAGCCCCGACCGATGCGCGGCACTGGATGCAGCGCATGATCGAGTGGGCGCGGATGATCCGCTCAGGCACCGTGCTGCCGGAAGTTGCGGCCGATGTCAGGCCTGCAAGATTTGACCACGGCAGCTCCCCTGTGCCGACGGGGTACGGCGATACGCTCTCGTCCAAGCCGACCGAAGCGCCGGCCCTCGATGCGCCTGCACGGCCCGCGAACGACATCGAGCCCGCGCCCACAGCCGTGTTGCGCATCGACTCGGAGTTGGTGGAACGCCTGATTCGCCGCGCCGGACAGGGCCTGATGCGGCAAGGCCGGGTCAACGAACACGTGCTTGCGATGGAACGGCACACAAAGCAGCTCATGGCCAGCAACGCGCGGCTGCTGCAGTACCTGCGCAGCCTCGAGATCGCCGTGGACCGGCAAGCCGTTTCGATGCAAGAGAAGGCGGACGAATCGAAGGCGTTCCTCGATCCGCTGGAGATGGACCGCTACAACGAACTGCATGCCCTCACGCGCTTTGCCGCCGAGATGGCCGCCGACGAACTGGACCACGCGCAAGACGTACGGCAAGAAATCGAAAAGGCCGCCACGGATCTGCGCCGGCAGGGCATCGACCTGCGCGAGCAGCACCGCGAGATGAGCGCACTGCGCCTGGTGCCGGTGCACAAGGTCATCGCGCGACTGCGGCGCACCGTGTCGCAGACGGCCGCGGCCACCGGCAAGCAAGCGCACCTGGTCGTGAACGGCGACGGGGTGAAGATCGACTCGGCCATGCTCGAACGCCTGACCGAACCGCTGCTGCACCTGCTGCGCAATGCGGTGGACCACGGCATCGAGAGCCCGGCAGACAGAGAGCTGATCGGCAAACCCGTCTCCGGTGAAGTGCGGATCGCGTTCGTGCGGACCGCAGGCCAGGTCCGCATCGAAGTGCAGGACGACGGCCAGGGGCTGGACCTCTGGGCCATCCATGCACGGGCCAAGTCACTCGGTCTGCTGGACGATGAAACCGAACCCACTGCCGACGAACTGTCCGAGCTGATTCTGTTGCCGGGGTTTTCCACCCGGGACAAGGTGACAGAGACCTCCGGCCGTGGCGTCGGGCTGGATGTGGTCGCAGAACGCGTGCAGGCCATGAAAGGCAGGCTGAGCATCCGCACCGAGCCGATGTCGGGCAGCACCTTCACGCTCGCCGTTCCGTTCACCGGGGGTGTGGAGCAAGCGCTGGTGGTCGAGGTGGCGCAGGTGCAATACGCCTTGCCGAGTGCCAAGGTGGTGCTGGCGGTGGCCGGTGTCGACAGCCGGGTCGAGGGCCGCGAGTTGGTGCACGGCCAACGGCGCGTCATGCGCCTGTGGCTCGGAACCTGGCTCGGCCTGCCCGAACCGCAAGACCTCGACGGCGCGGCGCGTCCGCATGTGATCGTGCGTGTCGGCGAGCGCGAGATTGCACTCATCGTGGACCGCATCGTCGACTCCCGCGAAATGATTCTGCAGGACATCGGCAACTTCCTGCGCCGCATGCCCGGCATCGGCAGCGGCGTGCTGCGGCCCGACGGAGGCGTGATCTTCCTGATGGATGTCGAATCGCTGGCCTCCTCGGACACCCCGCTCCGGCGCAGCGAAGCGGCCAGCCGCATGCGTCGGATCGAGCCCGTGGCACGCAAGCATGTTCTGGTGGTGGACGACGCCATCTCGGTGCGCAAGTCACTGCAGCAGCTGTTGCAGGACGCAGGCTTCGAGGTGTCAGTGGCTCGCGACGGGCAGGACGCATTGGACAGCTTGTTCCAGCGGCGAGCGGACATCATGCTGACCGACCTCGAAATGCCCACGATGAACGGCCTGCAGCTTGCGAAACGCCTTCGAAGTTCCGCGCCGTTCGCAAGCATACCGATCGTGATGATCACCTCGCGCAGCTCCGACAAGCACCGCCTGCTGGCAACGAATGCGGGGGTAGACGTGTTCCTTACGAAGCCCCACGGCGACGAGCGCCTCCTGATGGAGATGCGGCGCCTGCTCGAACCCGCCGCCGTGGCGGTGCCATGACAGCACGTTAGTACATTGACACACAAGTAACGAGACATGAATACACTCTCGATAGCGCCAATCGGTGCAAAGGGGTGTTCTCATGCGTCAGACGGAACTGCACTTGACCGAAGAGGATCGCTCGGTCATCGACGAGATTCGCAGCAAGGGTGTTCATTCTTCGCGGGAAGTCAATCGAGCGCACGTGCTGTCGTGCCTGGACCGCGGCATTGCAGAGGCGCAGATCATGGCCGTTCTCGGGATGGGGCGCACAGCGGTGTGGCGCACCCGTGCGGCGTACCTGCAAGGGGGCCTTGATCTGGCGGTGTTCGACGTGGCGCGTACTGGCCGACCTCGCCAGTACGACACCGACGCCGAGGCGCGGGTGACGGCGCTGGCCTGCTCGGCACCTCCCGAGGGGCGACAGCGCTGGACGATGGTCGAACTCGAACGGGTTGCCCGCCAGGAGCCGGGGCTGGGTGGGGTGAGTCGGGAGACCGTGCGGCGCATGCTCAAAAAAACGACATCAAGCCCTGGCGCAAGCTGATGTGGTGCATCGGGGTGTTGACTGAGGAGTACCGCCATCGCATGTACGCCTTGCTTGAGCTGTACGCACGGCCGCTGTCGGCTGCCGAGCCGGTGATCTGCATCGACGAGAAGAGCCTGCAACTCATTGGCCACAGCCGCGAGCCGCTGCCCATGACCGAGCATGGCCCTGTCAAGCAAGACTACGAGTACACGCGTAACGGCACGACCAACCTGTTCGTCGCCGTTGAGCCCAAGGCGGGACAGCGCATCGTCTCGATCACCGCGCACCGGGGCAAGGTTGACTTCGTGGCTTTCGTCGGCGAACTGCTTACCGGCACATACGCCAAGGCGCGACGCGTTCACCTGGTGTTGGACAACCTGAACATCCACTTCAAGAAGTGCTTCGACGATGTGCTGGGAACGCGTGCCGCGGCAAAGCTCTTGCGCCGAGTGCAGTTCCACTACACGCCCAAGCACGCGAGCTGGCTGAACATGGCGGAGATCGAAATCGGCATCCTCAGCCGTCAGTGCCTGGACCGGCGCATCGACAGCCGCCAGTTCCTGCGCGCCGAGGTCGAGGCTTGGCAGCAAGCGCGAAACGCGCTGCAGCGAACCATCGAGTGGAAGTTCACTCGACAGGACGCAGATCACAAGCTCAGCCAACATTACGTTCCGAAATTTGCATGTTGATGTACTAGTGATGCACCGATCCAGCCGCTGGTCCGGCTACGCGCAGGGATCGAAGCGGCACGCAGCCGCTGGTCGATCTGGCAATTGAGGTCAGTCGTGAGGTGGCGGTGCACCGGGCCGTGCACGTCGTGCCACACGCGCAGCTCGAAGGCCACCCCCTCTTGGGCGCTCATTGCACGCCGCGCGGCGGCAATCTGGGCATGTCCTCGTTGAGCCAGTTCCAAGTCCATCCGGCAGGCTCTTGGCCTGAGTTATCGGTACAGCTTCGCTGATCGATGAAGAGCGGTTGGGATCGTTGCGCTGTATCGGTGAGAAATGCGGACGGGACGCGTGCCTGACCGGCAAGCGGCGCCAATCCGTATTGAAGCGCGCGGATGAACGATCGCTGCTCTTCCAGCAACGCGCTCAACAAGGACCACTCAGCCTGGTCGGAAAAAGGGAGCCATTCCGAGCTGGTGCAAGACAAGGACAACGAGGTTGCCTGGAGGGCGCCGAGTGCTCTCACGGAGACAGCCACCAACGCGAGCAGGCGGACACGGTCGTCGGCACGCCAGAGTTCAAGTTCATGACTGAACCTCGCGCATGCCTTTCGGTACATGCCATCGTCGAGAAGAATGGGAAGTTCCGGCATGTGCCGGATCGCGAGGCGCCACGCATCGCGTGATCTGTAGATGCTCTTCAGCTCACCAACCACCAGCGCAAGGCGTCGCTCGGCCTGCGCCGTGGCGAAGAACTTTCGGCGCTGCTCCCTGACGGCATGCGCGCGGTCCTCTACGAAGGACTCCGGCAAGTGAAGAAGCTCTTCAAGCGATCTCCGAGACGCTTGCATCTGCGATGCGGCATCCATCACCCGTTTGCGGACGACCGCCCAGGACCTGCGGCCGAGGAATGACGGATGCCAGTGGGTCAGCTCGGCCTGGTCCCAGAGGTAGTGCAGCATGCCGAGCATGGACAGCCGTTGGGTCGTACCGTGACAGGTCTCCCCAACCGCTTGTCGAACGGTGGTGTCGAGGCTGCGCTGCCGGGTCGACAAGGAGAACCCAAGGCTCAGCTTGCTGTCCCCAGACCACGGGTCGCGCCTGATGGCCGATCCCAGCAACCTTCCCAGCCCGGATGCGTCGAGCGGGATCTCATACGACGCGCAGGACGGCGCGTGCTGGCTGCCCGTGCCCGGCAGGCGTTTGAGGCTGACGACATCATCGTGTCGGCTGGTGTACATCTCGACGCCGCCAGCGACGCACATGCAACGCGGCCGGCTTCGCGTCGCGTACGCATGAAGCAGCTTCGCCAGGAAAACTGGACTGTCCGTGCTCACAACCTCGTCGCCCAGTGCATACGCCGGCGCGGGACGTGGGTCGAACGATGCAGGTGGAGGACGCTCCATGGCGCTCAGCGTTGCGGTGCAGGCCGATCGCGCTGTCGAGTCGGCTCGGGTCGAGCGACGGGTACTGCTCGATGCGAGGCAGCCGTCTTGTCGAACACCTTGACGGCCACGGCCTGGCCAGCGCGGATGCGCTGCGCCAGTTGCTCCGTTGCCGCCTTCATGACCGCCTCGCGTCGAGGGGCCTCGACACCCTTGGCCACGAGGATCGCCTCGATCGCCGCGAGAACGGCCTTGCGGCCGCCTCCTCGCACGGAGGTCTTGGCCGCTGCTGACGGGTTCGGGTTGTCCGCCGGTGCGGGTTCCACGCGGTTGATCCGGCGGGACTCCCGTTGCTTCTGCATGAGCTCGAGGTCTGCGGGCAGGGCTTCATAGCCCACGGTCTTCACGCCACGGATCGAGGCCTCGAGCCAGACCATGCGCCGGAAGTCCTCGTTTCCGGAAACCCGCAGGGCCTTCCAGTTGCGCGTCTCTGCAACATCGACCATCGAACGCGCGACGGAAGGGCTGTTCGTCTCGGTCGCCAGTCGGAACGTCGACTCGGTGAAGGCGACGCGGGACGTGTCGCCACGAAACCGGTACTCCCTGTGGCCGGCCTGCAGGCTTCCCACCGACAGGCGCGCTCGCTTGATGACGTAGCGCTCGTTCAAGCCCATCTCGAGGCGCTCAACCAATGCGGCGCGTTCCGCCTTGGCGGTCGACGCGGTGGACTGTTGCACCTCTGCGGTGACGATGGGCTGCATCGAAGGGGTTTCCTGCGCCGCTGCTCTCGCCGACTCATGGGTGGATGTCGCGGCCGCGCGATGCGCCGGCTGCTGCGGCACGTCCTTCGACCACTGACCATTGCGCTTGATCACCGGCGTGCGCTGGCCCTCGGGGTCGATGGCCGTGAACCGGGTGCTGCCCAGTTGCTCGGCCTGGGCGACCATGTCCTTGAGCGAGTTCGCCCGATAGGTCACCTCGGCGAACGGGTCCCTCAGTTCATAGCGGTCTCCGGTGGTGGCGGCCGTCGGCGTCTGGAAGCGTTCCTTCGCAACGCCCGCTCGGTTCAAGGGTTCTACAGTGCCTCCTGATCGCGGCGTGACAGGGAGGGGAGTGGGGTCGTCATCCATGGGAACTCCTATTAGCGTGGGTGGGTCAGGCGCCGGGCGCCGATGCGAGGGGTGCAGCGACGGGCAGCGTTCGATAAAGCTCGATCTCCACTCGACGGTTCAGGCTCTGGCCCGTGCGTGTCGTGTTGTCGGCAACGTGGTCGCCGGACGGTTGGTACGTCGTGCGAACACGCGAGCCATCAATGCCGGCGGCCACGAGGAAGTCGCGTGCGGCCAGGGCGCGCGCACGCGCGATGTGAGCCTCCGCCGAGGTGTCGGCCGTTCCGTCCGTGCGGCCTCGAATGACGATCAACGGCGCCTTGCGTGCCTCGGTGAGCAGGATCTGCGCCTCGTCGGACGGCAGGTTCACGTTGCTGCGCCCGGACTCGAAGTAGACGAGGTAGATGGAATTCGGCGCGTTGGTGGGAGTGGATGCTGCCGAGGCAGGTGAAGCTGTCGCAAGGGCCTGCTGTCGGGACCAGCGCTGCAGCGTCTGCAGGGCCGACGCCGCGAGGCGATCGGCTTCGTTCGAGAGGATGCGCGTGTTGTGCAGCTCATTGCGGCAGCCCTGCAGTTCGGCCGCGAGCGGCGGGTTGGCCGGACGGCGCGTCAAGGGATCCACCGACGGAGGCGCTGGCGGGGATGCACAGGATGCCAACATCAGCATCGCGACGAGGGAGGACGGCCGATTGCGCATGAGCTTGGCTCCTGGTCAAAGGTAAAGCGTGGGTTCGGTGGGGTCTGCATGGATCAGGACCCCGTCGACGTCGGGAAGGGGTTCGATGAAGCCGCCCTCGGCGCTGCCCGCAGAAGTGGTGACCGCGTCGACTGAGAACACGTCGAGGATGGTCTTGGCGATGGCTTCCGGCGAGGCGTCCAGGATCTGCGGCAGCGCGCTCAAATCGTGCGCCAGCTCGTCGAGACTGAAACCCTCTGTCACTTCGTCATCGCCATCCAGGACACGCCAGCGCTGCTGGGTTCGCGCGAGGTGCAGGTCCATGTCGATGCAGGGCACCTGGGGCGCAGGGCGCAGGCGCGCGCGGAACACCGCCTCGCGGTGGTACCGGATCTTCTCGCCGAGGATGGGCTTGCAGTTCTCGCAGAGGATCACCAGTTTGTCGGCGCCCAGCTCCTTGAACTCCTGCGGCAGCAGCAGCGATCGGCGCTGGTCGCTGTCGTTGCGGCTGACCGATCGGTGACCGTGCTGGCTGAACGAGCGGCTCGTGCCGCGCGAGGTCGCCTGCTCGGTGAAGTGCCCGAGCATCGTGCTGTACTCCTCGGCGTCGCGCTGCTCGCGTGGCGCGTAGAGGATCTGCAGTCCGTGGTTGGTGGCGAAGGTACGGGCTTCCTTCTCGCCATAGAGCGCATCGAGCTGCGACATGGCCTGGACGACCGTGAGCAGGCGGATGTTGTAGCCGGCGAGGAAGGCTGCAGTGGACGCGATGATTCCCACGCGGCCCATCGCGGCGAACTCGTCGTTGATGAGCAGGCACTGGAAGCGCAGGCTGGGGTCGTCTTGCGGCAGCGCCTGCGTGTTCAGACTGACGATCTGCGAGAAGAACAGGTTCAGCAGAGGGCGCGCACTCGCCAGGCGATGGGGCGGGATGCCAACGTAGATCGACATGCGCCGCCGCCGCAGATCGGCCAGCAGGAAGTCGTCGGCACTGGTGGCTGCGTCGACGATGGCATCCGCGAAGATGGTCAACGGGGCATTGAAGGTCGCCACGATGCTCGTGAGCGTGTTCTCCGAGTTGGCGAGCAGGCGCTGCAGCGCATCGCGGCATTCGTCCGACAGTGGAGATTCGTCGGGCGGACCTCGCTCGATCAAGGTCTGCAGGTGGCCTTTGAGCGGCTGGCCCTTGCCGGACGACTGGCGCAGCATCTCCCCGATGGTGCGTGGCAAGCTGGGCGTCTCCAGCAGGATCAGTCCGATGCCGAGGAAGAGGTTGCGCGCCTGGTCGTTGAAGAAGGCTTCCGAGGAGGTCCCCGTGCCGTCGTTCGGGAAGAAGACCTGGGCGATCGCCAGCAGGTCGCCGATGCGATGCAAGGGGTTCGTCCGCACTGCGCCGAGCGGATTCCAGCGATGGCTGCAGGCACGGTCGTCGAAGGGACGGAACGCATACACCGCCTGACCGTGCTCCGCGCGATAGCCCGCGGTCAGCGCGTAGTTCTCGTCCTTGATGTCCAGCGCGACGACCGAGTGGGGCCAGTTCAACAGGTTCGGGATCACGACCCCGACGCCTTTGCCGCTGCGCGTGGGGGCGGAAAGCATGACCGAGAGCTGACCGCACAGCGCGAGAAACATGCCGCGAAAGCGCCCGACGAGGATGCCGGGAGTTTTCGTGTCTGCGGACCCCGAGAGCAGTCCGGCGCGCATGACTTCACCGCGGTGCGCGAAGCGCGCATCGCCGTGCAAGGGACGACGTGGATAGGCTGCCTGCGCGAGGGTGACGGGCAGCGCGACGAACAGCAGAGCCACCGAGGCGCCGGCGGCGAACTGGAGGCGCGAGCGCTGCTTCGGCACCTGTCCATATCGCTCCCAGTACTGCGCGATGCTGAAGAGCCGCGCTGGCGCCGGGGACGTCTTGTTGAGCAGCAGGAAGAGGACGGCTGAGAGGTAGAGGCTCGCGGCTGCGAGCAACATCAACGCGCCGGTCGCGCAGACGACTGCGAGCGCCTTGCGACCGGTCGACCAGGGTGCCATCGGAAGCGCGGAGGTGCTCATGCGCCGTCTCCGACAACATCCCCGACGACGTTCGCCGTCCGGCTCAGACGCAGGCAGCGCGGCTCGTACATCAGCTCCGAGATGAATCGCCCGCGCTCGTCGCGCTCGAACTGGATGATCACGTCGATCACCATGTTCAGCAGGCCCTTGATCTCGTCGAGTCGCAGACCCCCGCCGGCGCCGGTCTCGCGGATCATCAGCGACATCTGCTCGAGCGCCAGCGCGCAGCTGCCGGCATGCAGGCTGGTGATGCTGCCGGGGTGGCCGGAGGCGGCGAGCCGCACGAAGTAGAAGCACTCGTCGCCGCGCACCTCGGCCAGGAAGATCCTGTCGGGTTTCATTCGCAGGCAGGACTCCAGCAGCGACTTGGCCGTGACCTTGGCGGTGCCTTGCGCGTCCTTGCTGTAGTAGAGGTGCACGACGTTCGGGTGGTGGGGCAGCGTGAGCTCGGCGGTGTCCTGGATCGTGATCAGGCGTTCCGCATGCGAGACCTCCTCGACGAGGCCCTTCATGAAGGTGGTCTTACCCGAACCCGTCTTGCCGCTGACGACGATGGTCTGGTGGTGCTGCACCGCCAGGCGCAGGAACTCCGCATAGCGTCCGGCCTCCTTCAACGCAAGCAGCTCCTGCTCGAATGCCGGCATGGCCGAGGAGGGTGAGCGCCCGACGGCAGCGGTCCGCTCGAAGAGACCTTCGCGCTCGAAGTCGGTGAGGCGCTTGACCAGGTGCGAAGGCTTGCGGACCGTGATCGAGACGGTGCCGCGCGTCACGGCCGGGGGGATGACGAACTGGATCCGTTCGCCGGTCGGAAGCGTCGCCGAGAGCAGCGGTCGCTCCTGGTTGATCAGCTGGTCGCAGTAGGTCGCGACCGCCGTGGCCAGCGACATGCAACGCTCGAAGCTCAGGTCCGGCGCGGCGAGGGCCTGCCACCCGGCCGGCGTCTCGACCATCAGTTCGCCGGGCCGGTTCACACAGACCTCGAGGACGCCGGGTCCGTCGAGCGCGTCGCGCAGCGGACGCAGGAACTCGATCACCGAGGTGGCGTCCCCGTGCCAGCCTTCCGCGTGCGCCGCCGGATCGCCGGTGGTGACCGCGTCACGGGTGGCATCGCTCATGGCGCGACCGTTGTCATCGCATGGGCGTGGCTCGGCACGAGTTCGTACACCGACGAGAAGTCCACGTCACGCGCGACGTAGATGCCGACGATCGCGCCCTGGTCCTGGTAGATCAGCGGCGGGATGTGGATCGTGCTGTCGAGCACCTTCTCGGCGAGGTCGCTGCTGGTGCCGGTGGTGGACGACAGGACAACGGTGTCACCCGGCGCCTGGCCGGTCTGGTTCGACACGGTGATCTTCACGGCGTCGTCGATCAGGGAGAGCAGCAGGGCGGCACCGATGCGCTCGCCCCAGCGGTTGTCCACGTGTCCGTCGACGCCGGACTCGCCGAGCGGACCGGTTCCCGGTGAATCGAGGTCCACCGAGATGCCGGTGGGCGTGCGCAGCCGCGTCCAGAGCACCGGGATGCGCACGCTGCCGGGCTTGAGGGTGGTCGCGCGGTATTCGCCGTCCAGGTGACTGCCGCGCTCGACAAGCAGGACGCGCCCGTCGTCGCTGTAGAGGTTGCGCAGCACCTGGCAGCCGACGAAACCGGAGCTGGCGCTGACGATGCGGGTCTTGAGCGCGCAGGTGAAGGTGGTGCCTTTGGCCAGCTTCAGGCTGCGCGACCTGAGTGAGGATGCCATTGCGCGTGGCGTCGCGGAGCGCGGCAGGTCGCCTCCGAGCAGCCCCGGCTCGCTTGGGGTGGTGGGCGATGCAGGCAAGGCGTTGCCTGAGGCCGTACCGCCCCCCAATGCGCTGGGCGCACCTGCCGTCCCTTCGGTGCGCTTCATCAGGCTATCGAGCAGCCCCTGTGCCTGGCGCTGGTAGTCCGCGAGATTGCGCGCGGCCCGTGCCGCAGCGCCACCGGCGGAATCGGACGGGCCACCTCGGTCCGGGGTCGAAGCATCGGCGCGCGACGCCGGCGTGGCGTTCGAGCCGCGGCCTGGCCACAACATGATCGGCGCGTCCTCGGGCCGTACCGCGGCGGGACCGTTGCCCTGCGCGCTGCGGAGGCTGATCGGTGACGCTTCCTCGGCCGTTGCCTCCAACGCGGGGATCCGAACGTCCGTCGACGCAGTCGTCGCCAACGGCGGGCGCGAAGGGAGTTCGAGGTGCCGCGACTCGGCCGCGGCGGCGACGGGCCGTTGACCCGGTCGCTTGCCCGCCTCGTCGCCTGACTTGCCAGACGCCCCGAAGCGGTGGATCGACAGCCCGAGCATCGCGACGATCGTCCCGATCAGCACGACCGCCGGCACGATGGCCTTGCGCGACACAGGGGCGCCACGCCGTTGGGCGACATTGGGAATGCCGAGCTCTCCCGGCAGGGGCGCCATCGGGTCGTCGCTGCGCTCTACGGCGCCGCCGGGGGCGGCCGAAGGTGGGCTGTCGTCGCGGGTCGTCATGGTTGTGCTTCCTGTGACGTGTTCGGCGTGGACGAAACCGTGTCGGTCTTGAGGCGCCTGCGCACCCCAGGCACCGTCGTGCCCTCGGTGGGCGACACTCCTTCCAGGTCGAAGGCGTCGTTCCAGACGCCGACGACGGCCGAGCCGCTGCGCAGCATCAGGCGGCGGGTCACGCGATCGGCCACGAGCAGCTCGTCCTCGATGCGGGCGTTGACGACAGTCTCGCGGCCGTCCTCGAGCACCTGGAACACGGCCGGCACCTCCCGGTTGCCCGAGAAGCGGAAGTACGTGAACCGCCCGTCGTCGAAGACCAGGCTCGGCACGATGTCGGCCGAGTGCTCGCCGTCGGCGATCGAGTAGCTGCTGTTCAGGACGGTGGGTTTGGCCTGCAGGCGCTCCTTCACGACGAGCTGGGGTGGAGGTGCGGGCACGGTCGGCGGTACCGCGAGGGCCGGTGCGGTAGCGTCTGCGGCGGACGTTGGCGTAGGCACGGGCTTCGGCTGCGGTGCCTTCACGACCAGTCGGTAGGTCGGCGTGCCGCCCTCGTGGTCGCCGAGGAGTTGCAGGCGGAATGCGTGGATGCGTGCGGTGGTCACGACGGACAGGGTGTTCGGCGTGTTGGCGCCGGATTTGGGTTTGACGAACACCGTGCGGCCTCCTGGCTGCGCGGCGACGCACCAGGCCGACTCGGGCTTGCTGCAGTCGGCGCCCAGGCCGGTCGCCACTTCCTGGATGGCCTCGTCATCGCCCAGCACGATGAGGGTCACGACGCCGCGCTGCACCGGAACATCGACGACGGCCTGCGGGTCGTAGGTCACGTCTCTCAGTCTCGGATCGGCGAGGGCCGACAGGTGGCACGCAGACAGCGTCGCGATCAGCACCACCTGCCGACCGGTCGTGGAAGTCCGACTCATGGCTTGCTCTCCGCTGGTTGCGCCGCGGGCGTGTTGATCTCCGGATCCGACCGGTACGCCGTGACGACGAATCCGAACGGGTTCTCGAGGCGGTCCTGCTCCCTGGCCAGGACCTTGGGCTGGTACTCGAAGACGACGCTCGCGACGTGGCGTGTCGTGACGTCCCGCAGGGCGCGCTCGGTGAGGTGCACGACCTTGTCGTAGGTGACGGTGGCCTCGCCGCGGTTGCCGGTGCGGCCCGCTGCGGAGAGGCGCACGCCGACGATCTGGATGCGACGCTCCTCGGTCCCGCCCAGCTTCTTCTGCAGCGCGCCGTCGCCCTCGAACTGGCGGCCGTAGTCCGCGAAGACCGCGGGGACGGCCATGCGCGACACCTGCTCGTAGTCGCGCTGCAGGAACATCCAGCTGTAGGCCTCCCGCGCTCGCACGAAGACCGCGAGGTTGTGCTTGTCGAGCGCCTCCTGCGGCGGGATGGTCTCGACCGACAGACGCTGCTGGATCGTGGTCTCGCCGGTCACCCGGTCCACGACGATCGGGATCTCGACCACGCGGCGAAGCGGTCCTTGCACGAAGACGGCCAAGATCCCGACCAGGCCGAACGCAACGCCTGCGATCGCGACGAGCCAGGCGCGTCGCTCCGAGCCCGCGAGCATTTGCGCGCGGTCGATCTCCCAGACGCGGTTGGCGATCTGGGCCTCGAGCCCTTCATCGAAAGGCGGGGCATCGATGGGCAGGAACGTGCTGCCGAGGTCGCGCTTCGGCAATGCAGCGGCTGCGCCATGGTCCTTCACGGCGTGCATGGGGTGCTCCGGGGTCAGTGCAGGTAGTCGGCGATGCGGCCGGTGCGGGTCAGCATCTCGCTCTGGCGCTCACGGTCTCGCGCGCGGGCGATGCGCTCTTCGCTGTCGGCCATCCCCTGCAGCATCTGCACGCGGGAGGCCTCGTGGGCCAGCACGGCGTTCTCGGCACCGATGCGGGCCTGGATCTCCTGGATGGCCTTCTGGTCGTCGGTCGAGTTGATCTGGTCCATCAGGGACTGGATCTGCTTCAGGCGACCGCTCGCGGTCTTCATCGCGTCCTGCAGCAGGCCCTTCTGCTCGTAAGGCTGCGCGAGCGCCGCCTGGCACGACGTGCGGGCGGTGCCGGTCCGGTCCAGGCAGTTGTAGACCATCTGGCCGTCGCGAAGGGCCTTGGCGGTCCCGCTGAGCGCGGCGTAGCCGGAGGTCGTGATGTCGTTGATGCGCGCGTAGGCGTCGGCCGGGATGTAGTCGCTGAGCGCAGGGTCGTTGAGGATGTTGCCGAGGTTGCGCATGCCGTTGAGGCTTTTGAGCTGGTCCTCGAGCTGCGTGAGCTGCTCGATCTGGTTGGTGGCATCGGTGTACTCGTTGAGGACCTGCAGGATGGTCTGGACGAGGTTGGCGATGTCGATGACGGGGATGCCCTGTGCGTGAGCACTGGGTGCGGCGAATGCCGTGCAGGCGGCAAAGGTGGCGGCGGCCATCTTGAGTCGGAATTTCATGGAAGGCTCCTGGGGTTGAGGGTGGTGGGGGCGGGGGAGTGAGTCCGGTGGCCTGAAATCTGGTCTGTGGGCGCGTGCGCAGGTCAGGCACGGCCACGCAGTGCGGCGAGCTTGTAGGCGGCGGTGCGGGCTGCGACGTAACCGTGTCGGGCCACGGCGCTGGCGCCGCTCGCCATTGAGCCCGCGGTGCGCATGCCGGCCGCGCCGACAGCGCCGGTGGCGTAACCGGCGGCGTGGGCTATGCCGACGCCGGGTCGCACGACGCCACCCTGGCTGCCGGCGCCTGCACCGCTACGCGCAGCGGAGGCGGAGCGCAGGCCCGCGACCATCATCACGTTCTGCGCCATCTGGATCCCTTGCTGGACCGCGGCACCGCCCGTCAGGGCGGAGGCAAGGCTTGGCGCCTGGAAGCAGATGACGCCCATCAGGATCATCAGGATGCAGTAGCGCGTGGCCTCGCCGAGGACGTTGAAGGTGCTGCCCAAGAAGCCACCGCCTTCTCGGATGGCCTCGAACATCGCCGCGCCCATGAAGCTGCTCAAGCCCAGCGCGAAAAAGGCGAACCAGGTCAGCACCACCGCGTTGAGCAGCAGCGACAACCAGCTGTCGAAGAAGCGCTGCGTGGGGCGCCACGCCAGGCACAGCACGAAGAGCGGGCCGACCGCGAGCACGAAGGTCAGCAGCACCTTCGAGAGCGTCACGACGAAGAGCGCGATGCACAGGAAGATCACCGAGCCGATCGAGAAGATCGCCGCGGCGAGCAGCAAGTCCGGGCGGAACATGCTGGCGTCCATCATGATGTCGCCGACCTGCTTGCTCGCATCGTCGTTGAACTTGTCGAGCAACACGTAGGGCGACGAGACGGTTGCGGGATCGACGTCATCTGGCAGGAAGGTCGTCGCCACGCCCATGGCCAGGCCGTCCGCGGTCTCCGCCACGCTGGTCACGTAGAAGGCGGCCTGCAATGCAAAGGCGAGGATCAAGCCGATCTTGAAGGTCTTCCACAGGAAGGTCGGCACCGACTCGGACACCTCGTTGCGCAGCACGGCCCAGCCGTAGAGGAAGACCCACAGGGTCATCGCGGTGAGCGCGAGTGGTGCGATCGCCGCTGCGAGTTTCGTCACCACCTCCAGCACGTAGCTGCCGAGGATGGCGTCGAACTTGGATCCAACCCATGCAAACATGCCGACTCCTATTGCACCGCGTCGTACGGCAGGTTGGCGGGTGGCCGCGCGAACATGGGCACGCACTTGCTGCCCAAGTCGGGGTACTGGCACTGCAGCCAGACGTCCTTGGACTTGATCACCCAGAGACGCGAGCGCCTGGTGGTGCCGTAGGACGAGGCGCGGCATGTGCCTGGGCGCGCATACGGTTCCGTGCACTCCATCAGGCCTGCCTCTGTCTCCACCATGCGCCATGAGCCGGCGTAGCGGTTCCCGTCGGCCCGGCAGGGCTTCGAGGTGCGGGCGGCACTTGGCATCGGTGCGATCTGCACCTTTTGGCCACCGCCGGGAAGTTGCTCGACGGCTTCATTGCCCTTGACGAACTGGGCGTGCGAGAGAGAGGGCGACAGAGCTAGCGCGGCGCTGGCGAGGATCGTGTGTGACTTCATGAGCTGCTCCTGGAAGTTCGGGACTTGCGATCTCGGACGGCTTGGAGCAGCAGGGGGAGCCATTGAAACGGATCGTCACCGTGCCGTGCGCGGATCTCGTCCAGCAGGGCCACGTTGTCCGTGGTCGCGGACAACACGGTGACAAAGTCCTCGAGGCCGCTGAGGTCCAGCTCGCAGATCGCGCTCGAGTGGCCCTGTTTGACGAGGAAGCGCCTTCCGCCCTGGGCGCCGAGCGTGCGCACGATCTCGAACTCGGACTCGCTGAGACCGAAGCCTTCGACGTACTCGTCGTGCACGGCCTCGGGGTTGGCCAGGAAGATCTTGGTGACGCTCTGCTCGATCATCGTGCGACCGATCGGGCTGTTGATCACGTCGGACGGACTCTGGGTGTCGAAGATGCCCAAGCCGTTCTGCTTGCGGATCGTCTTCTGCTTCTGCTTGGCGAAGTCGCTGAAGATCTCGTGGTCGAGCGCCTTCCAGAACTCCGAGATGATGTAGATCAGCCGCTCGCCGTTGACGAGCTCCTCCATCACCTGCAGCAGGTACATCATCACCGGCGTGCGGACCTCGGGCAGGTCCAGGAAGTCGGTGGTGTCGAATCCGATGACCGGAGCGGCATGCAGGTCCATCAGCCGGTCGTCGGCCTGGTCGAACACCCAGCCGAGTGCGCCACCCTTGCACCAGCGGCCGAGGCGCTCGTAGAGGCTGTTCTCGCCGGTCTTGGGTAGGTTCTGCCGGACGGTGGAGAAGCGGCGCAGCGGCGCGGGCATCAGGGCCACCGCCTTGACCGCGTCGGCGATCGCGCGCTCGTCCGAAGGCAGGAGCGGCAGGGCAGGGGTTGCGACGCAGGTGCGGATCAGCTGCTCCCAGAACTGGATGCGTGCCGGTGTCGGGTCGCGCTGCAGCGGGTTGCAGCCGGTGGGCTGGCCGGCCTCCAGCGTGAAATATCGACCGCCCAGCGCGCGGATCGCGATCTCGCAGCCACGGTCCAGGTCGAAGAGCACGAGCCGCGGGGCCGGATCCCATTTGCGCGTGAGCGTCAGCAGGAACATCTCCAGCGTCGTCTTGCCGACGCCGGTCGATCCGATGATCAGCGTGTTGCCGGGCAGCTTCTTGTCTTCTGAATCTTCCTTTTCTGGGCTGCTGTGCAGGTTCAGGTAGAAAGGCTGCCCGGAGGGCGTGCCCAGGAGTGCGAGCGCCTGGCCCCAGGGGTTGCCGTCGCGTTTGCCGCGTGCGAAGTTGTGGCCGCTGGCGAGGGCCGCGAAGGCGCGGGAGGAGAGCTTGGCGTCGCGTGGGCGCCATTGCCAGTTGCCGGGCCACTGTGCGAACCAGGCGGCATCGGCCACCAGGTCGATCGGCGCCAACTGCAGGCTGGAGGCTTCGCCGACGGCGCCGATCGCCTGTGCGACGCGGCGACCGGCGTCGGCCACGCTGTCGCCGAAAACGACCAGGCTGTAGTGGTACTCGCCCATGCAGAACTGGCCGTCGCCGAGTTCGTTCAAGGCGACGTCCATGTCGGCGATCTGCGTCGCGACGACGTCGTCGCTGGCGATCAGCTGGGCGCGCTGCAGCTCGAGTGCCCGCATGGCGTCGCGCCGCGGCAGGATCGAGAAGCTCTGTGTCTCGATGAACTCGCTGCCCTCGTAGAGCAGTGCATTGAGGTTGCCGGGCTCGACGGCGTCCGCGTACTCCTTGAGGTCGGCCAGCGCCGCGTAGCGCGACTTCCCGTTGTGGCGCAGCTCGAGCTTGTCGCCCCCGAAGGACAGGCGGGTGTCGGGCAGGGTGCGGAAGAGGGCGCCGGCTTGTTCCGGCACGGCGCGCCAACGGCCGTTGACCAGGTAGCCCAGGAACTCGGCGACTTCGGAGTAGGTTCGCCCGCGCTGGGTGCGGATGCCGAGCAGTTCGGGCCCGAAACCGCGCAGCACGCGCCCGACGAGTGCCGTGCGCTCTTCCATCACGCGCAGGGCGTCCTGGTGCGCCGCTGCGATGCCCTCGCGGGTGCGCTCGGTGGACTGCAGGGCGCGGCTGAGCTTGCCGGCGTGCGGGCGGTAGACGAGCGTCAGGTAGAGCTCGTTGCTCATCATGCGGCGCTGGCCGAGTTTGCGCTGGTAGGCCTGCGACAGGTCGCGCGCGAAACCTTCCGCCTTCGGATCGTCCAGCGCATCGGTGACCTCGCGGTGCAGGCGGTGCGTCCAGACGGCCCACTGGCCGCCGGCGAGGTTGCGCAGCAGGCTGCACAGCGCCTCGTGGCGTTCGGCAATCACGTGTTCGTCGGCGCATTCGAAGGGCACGCCTGTCAGTCGCCACACCCGCAGAAAATCGCCGCCGCGCGTGATGACGTCGTGCGGGCTGAGGAGCGACGAGAACGGGATGAAGCGCGCGAGCGGGTTCTCGTTGGCGACGCGCGCCCAGTGACGGGGTTGTGGGTCGCTGCGGCTGTGCTGCCGTGCGCGGTGGGGTCTAGACATGCCAAGCATCGCGGGCTCCTCGCAGGACGTTCGGGCAGTAGCTGCGGCTGAGCCACAGCCGGCGATTGCGGTCGTGCAGGCGCAGCTTCGCGGCGATGAACATCTGCCGGAAGCGCTGGTCGTCCTGGTGGGTGACCCAGCGCATCCAGACGAGGATCGGCCCGTAGGCGAGCACGACCCCGAGCGCCAGCCACCAGCTGAGCAGGGTGCCGCCCCAGATGATCAGCAGCAGACCGCTGCCGACCATGCTGACCAGGGGAACCAGCGGGACGCCCAGCTTCATGGCCGGGCGCGTTGCGCCCTTGTAGATGACCTCGGCTTGCATGGGGCGCGCCTCGGGCTCAGTTGACGATGAAGGTCGCCATCGCGGCCGCGCCGCCGATGAGCGAGCCGCCGATCAGGATGTTGGCGACCTCGGACAGGCGCGCACCCTGGAAGATCATCTTGAAGCCGGCCCAGATGATCGCGATGGTCACCACCGCGACCGAGACGGTGACCAGGATCGCGTTGACGTTTGTGACGGTGGTGTTGACCTTCTCGAAACCCTGGGCGTGCGTCAGGGCATGCGCCAGCAGAAACGAGAAGGCAATGCAGCGGCTAACCCGCAAGGTGAGCGGATGTTTCATGAGGAAAGTCCTTTAGCGGTTGGCGGTCAGGGGGGGCGACGTGGCCAGCGTCGCGGCGGAAGGCGGGGGCTTGGCGGCAGCGGCGGCGACGCGGCGGACGTAGCCGTCGCGGTAGCCGGTGTGGAAGTCGCCGCTGTAGTAGCAGGAGAGGGCGTCGCGCAGCGCGCGCTGGGGTGCTCCCAACTGCCGGCTGCGAGTCATGCATTCGCCGAGCACGCGCTGCATCGCTTGCAGGTTGCAGCAGGGGTCGAAGGCGGTCTCGGTGGTCAGGCCCAGGCGCGCGAAGTTGCGCTGGTTGATCTGCGCGAGTCCGACGCTGTAGTCGTAGCCGAGGGAGTGGAGCTGGCGAGCGGTCGCCAACGCTTCAGCGTAGGTGCGCGGCTGACGCTGCAGCGATGCGCCGACCACGCCGATCGCGTAGGGGTTGAAGCTGCTCTCGACGCGCATCAGCGCGTAGGCGGTGGACGGTGCGACGAGGGGCGCGCAAAGCGCCACCAGGCCGAGGAGGGCGGCGGTGTCCATGGTCAGCGCCCGCCGATGTCCGGGGTGCGCACCGCGCGATGCAAAGGCTTGGGACGCGACGCCTCACGGCTGAGAGTCGTGGTGTCAGCGTCGACGCAGAGCGCGTGGCAGCGAGAGAACATGAGCAGCGACTCCTCGAACCGTTGCGACGCGGGTTGCGCCGTGAGGGAAATCTAGGTTCGGAGAGGGGTGTCGTCGCTGCTGAAATTGAGGTGATTTCTGGCCGAGGATTTTTATCGCATCCGACTGTGGCGAGGTGGAATCGGCGAAGGGCAGTGAAGATGTCTCAGCCGTTGACAAACGACTTGCGGTACCCAAGGACTTCGCTGCTTGACGCAACCGGCGCGATTGCGGATGGCAGCTACGCAGCAGCAGTTTCTGCCGGCGGCATCGAACGGGTGTACTGGCGCTGTGGCGCCGAGCAGTCATAGGGTGCAACGTCTCGCACGGCGTGAGCGTCGGTCATTCGACGTACTGCGGCCGTACGATTTCTACGAGGCCGCTCTGGCTAGGCCAGGGACTGCTTTACTCACGCTCGACATCCCAGTCCGACCCATACCGGTCTGTCGCAATTCCTGCGTGCGGATGGCCGTGAGTGCATGACAGGTACTGCGGCCTCGGGTGTGCGCATGCTCCATCGGCAATTTGGAGGCTCTTTTGTTTGCGTACGACATCCTTGCCGCCAAGTGAACGGCAATTGGAGCGCTGTCCTCAAGGTTGATGAAGCGCCAAGCGCCTGGCGAGGCACCTTGCGGATGACGGCGCGGGCTGCGCGATGTATAACTGTTCGCGACAGCGGAGGGGGCAGCGATGAGTGATCAGGACCGAACGCCAGATCGAGCTATCCGTGCGGGGCACGCCCTCACGCGTGTTGGACGCCGCTTGCTTGTGCCGCTACTGCTTGGTTTACTGATCGCGAGTTGCGTCTCGATCACCGAGCCGCCCAAGAGTGGCAATGTGCTCAACCCCGTCGTGACGAAGGTCAAGGTCGGCAATACCTGCGGCACGCCCTTCCGCGCATTGTTGGATGGAGTCGATGTCACGTCGCAGTTTTCCCCCGCTTCGCCGTCGTCTGCCGTCACTCAAGCGACTTTCGCGGGCCTGTCCAGCGGCATGCACACCCTCACCGCCAGTGCCGACGTGGAACATTGGTTCTTGTTTACCTACTGCTCCACCGCCAGCGACACGGCGACTTTCAGTGTGAATGCGGACACGGCCTACATGGCCGACTGCCGTGCACAAGGCGTGCCTATTCCGCCGGACTGGGCCGAGACCGGGACCGCTTGGGTCAATCAGGGAAACCTCAACACCAACGGCGGCGGCACCAACCTTCTGCAAGGCTCTGTGGATGCCCACGTATGGACCTACACGGATCCGAACGTTCGGGGCGCTTGCATCGCCCTGCCGCGTGAAGACGGTAGCCCCGGCAGCTTGGCCGGCATCATTTGCCAGAGCGCCACAACGGGTAAGGCTTGCTTCTGGGACAACCAACCTAAATCCGATCCGACCAATGTCCTGGGATGGCGTGGGCAAAAATTGGTCATCTCGGAGTTGGTGGACGGCACGACCTTCGCGGCCGGCGGGAATGTCGGCGGGCGCTGTACCAACTGCCATAGCGGGAACAACGTGTTCCTGATGTCTCCGGATGATCCGACATGGGCCAAAGTACTGCGCGGGCCGCTGAACGGCGGCCCCAGCGGCGGCAAGTTCACCACCCAAGTAGACAGTGGCCGTTATACCCCCCTGCCGATAGCCGCAAACTGGACCAATGTGGTGACGGCGGGAGGTAATTGCGGTGCGGGGTGCCATGAATTACCGCCGAGCAGCATTAGAACGTTCCGCGACAACGTCAACGGCATACCGCCCCTGAATCGGATGCCTATGCCGCCCGCCTGCGCTTCGAGCAACTGTTACGGTACGCCATGACGCCGGGGCACAGGATTTGCTCAAAACTCCATCGTGCGAGGAATGCGTCATGAAGACTAGAACTGTCAGTGGTGCCGCAAGCCTGCTGCTGAGCGCTGCACTCGGGTGGTCGAGCGCCACGGCTGCCCAGGCACAAGAGCCAATCGCCTTCATTGGACATGGAGTGATGTTCGACGATGCAGGCAATCCGATCCAGGCCACGCCAGTCTTCATCGAGAAGGCACAGAACTACTATATTGAGAGCTTGTCCACGCGACTCCAGCCAGTGCAGAAGACAGCATTCAACGCCGAACGCGCGCGCTATCTCGAGACCTACAGGCGGCCGAGCAGTGAAGCGAGCCAGGCAGGAGACAAGCAGGCCGCCCTCATCATCAACGCTGCGCTAATCGACTGGCTGATCAAGGAAGTCCCCGTCGCCGAATCGGGCGAACTCCAAGGAAAGAACAACCTCATGAAGGCCAAGTTGCGCTATCGACTCTTTCCGCCGGAGATCGGTGCACTCTATGCGGCGCCCAAGGAGCTGTTGAATCTACTGAGGCATCCATCTTCCGACGCAAGAAAGAATTAGCGACCCGCATCGAACTGGACACGGAGGGACGAGAGGTGCAGCTCCTGGAAGACATCCAGCTGGCGTTCAACGGCTGTCGGTGCGCCAAGATGAGCTTCAGCGATCCGTCTAACCCCCTCGCTCCTCTGACTGCTTGCGGCGAGTGTCGCGACTGACTGCTCATGGCCGGCAGTGTGAAATCGGTGTTGTCGCCGGAACTGACTTTGGTAGGCCAAGGGCCTCAAGACGAACAGCGGCTTATTGGCGCATCATCGAACAGGCGTTGCCGGCCAGGAACTGTCGGTTGTGGCCGGCTGCTTGCCGGCCACACCTCGGTCGAACGACTCCTCCAGAGAAGCACGCGTCAGGCCGTCCTGTGTTCGGTACTGGCAGCATCCATGAGATGGATATCACCGTCTAGTCGACGATGCAGCACTAGCCGGTTGCGGCATTCCTTTCATTAAGGTTCTAAGCGGCCCGGTAATACCAGCAAATTCGTTGCGTCGATATTCATCGAGGCACGCGTGCTGTTCCCGGGAATCGTCGGGAAATTCTGCGCAAGGCAGGGTGTCGAGATACTCGATACCCTCATTACGATCCGCCACTGCTGCAGCCGCGCATAGAGAATATTCGTCCGGACGGAATTTGGATTTTGGCTTCTCCTTCGTCCTAATTTCTTCGCAGCGTTCCATGGACTGTTGATAATTCCGGGTCACGAATTCTCGCTGCGCTCCTCGGGATCGGCTGCTCAGGATGGCTTGAACTCGAACCCAATTCGACTGAACTTCCCGAGCCGAGCCAACCTCGCGGACGAGCCAATCCAGTTGATCCTTTTCCATTTGGGTAAGGCAGACGCTCTTGTTGCGAGCAATCGCCACCAATTGTGAGCAGCTTTCGTAGTGGGCCGCCTTCGCGTGCGCGTACGCAGCGTAAAGTGCGGCCGCGGGCGCCTCAAAATTGGCGAGGACGTTCTCCATAGATTGCGCTGCCTGCGGCCACTTCTTGTCGAGGAGCAGTTTCAAACCCACTTGATAGCTAGGCTCGCCCTGGAGCTGCGCACTCCCAACACACGAGACGCTAGAACCAGCTGACTGGCCTTCCGCACTGGAGAAGAAACATGCGAAAACAACGAGTACTACCCGCAGCGTTGAACGAGTAATTCGAATCATTGCTGCGGACCAGATGCCGGTCCGGCGGACGATTGTGCTTTTGGAACAGGCAAACCCGGCATCTCGTCGAAAGGCGTATGTGGCAATTGAGTTTTTTGGATGGGTGCACCACTCTCAAAACTAACCGGCTTGGATACATATAGAGCGAATCCACAAAGCCAACATCCGAGTAGGACGAAAAGCAGACCGGGCGACACACTCGCTAGATCGGCCTTCGCCCCAGCTGTCGCACCTTTCCATTCGGTCTTGAAGTGGAACTTGCCCTCAACCCCGTCCGCAATCAGTCGGTAACCCATGCGAACAAAGAGGTAACCACATGCGAGTGTGGCGACCTTTATAACCATCACAAGAGTGGCGGTATATACAACGACTAAGAAGCCTTCGCTATGCATCGAATTGAATTTCCTGACGGCTGATTCCAGTGACTGGTCGGAGCTGGTCATCTTGCTACTCGACGTGGGTTTCGTGACGCCCTCGATCCTCAATCCCTGAGGCGGTCCAACGGGGCGCAAGACATTCCCTCCGGTGTTCAAACGGACAGATCCCCTTCATCTTAGAAGTTGCAGTCGCTATCGCGCATCACCAAAGCGATGGATGAAGGGGCTCGAAACGAGCAAGGTGTTGGCGAATGACAAAACTGGCTCCAGGCGGCCCCGGCGTCTGACTGAGCAGAGGAAGCAAGGCGGCGGGCCTGCTGTTCACGAGCAACCGCGGAGTCAAATGCGCAGCGACTTCATGCCGCGGAGTGCCGATCAAGGTCAAAGACTCTCGAGTGCCGGTGCTTGCGGGTTGAGGAAGCGTCATCGATGTCGGCTTTCCTGCTCCCTATTCGACGCGCCGTAGGGCAGTTCCGGGTCGGCAGCGCCCCATCGCCTCAAGCACCAGCAGTCGTTCAGCTAGAACCTGCGGCGGACGCTCGAAATGTGTGTGCAGCACGTGGACCGTGCGCGTGCTCGAGGAATTGAGCGCCGAGCAGGGAGTCGATCGCGTCAGCTGGCGCGCAGCAGGTGATCAACGGCGCCGCAGTCGCGTCCGCGTCTGTCGCGCCACCAAGTCCTCTTGCGAATCACGACAGCACCGACCTCGCGGTAGGAGCCAGCGCTCGGGGGCTGGTGCAGCTTGCCAAAGACCAAACTTGGCATGCGGCGTCGTAACGCCTTATGCTTTGGCTTCCGATTGATTGCACACAGTTTGTAGACAAATCTTATGAAATCAAAAGCCGAAGCCAAGGCATCGGCGCGCCCCGCGGCAAAGAAGCGGGGCCGACCCAAGAAGCTGGCCGTCCGCGCGCCGGTCGCTCGCGCGGCACCGTCCGCGGCCGAACTCGCCGAGTCGTCGTCCAATCTCACCGACCGCGCCTATGCCGTGGTGCGCCGGCTTATCCTCCAGCGCGAACTGAGCGGCGGCGAGGTGATCGTCGAGGGTCGCCTTGCCGAGCGCCTCCAGATGTCGCGCACGCCGCTGCGCGAGGCCTTGCTGCGGCTCGAGGGGGAAGGGCTGCTGGTACGGGCGAATGCGCGCTCGTACGCGGTGCGGCGCATCACCGCTTCGCACTACTTTCAATGCCTGCAGGTGCGCGAGCGGCTGGAGTCGCAGGCCGTGTCGCTCGCGATGGGTCGTGTGCCGCCCGACGAAGTGACGGCCTTGCGCAAGAACATCCTCGCGCTCGATTCCAGTCAGCAGGGCTCCAGCCACTGGCAGGCGGACGATGAGATCCACGCGCTGTTCGCACGGGCTTCTGGCAACGCGATGCTGGCCGAGACCATCGCCTATCTGCGCGTGCTGTGCCGGCTGTTCGAAGTGGTCGACCCGTTCAACCGCATCGAGGACGATCGTGCCGAACACCTCGCGATCCTCGACGCCTACATCGCGGGCAGGGAGAAGGCGGCCGAGGATGCCGTGGTGGCGCATTTGCGCAATCTCGCACGCTACACGCTCTCTCGTCTCAGCAACGGACTGGTGAGCGAATTCCCGCAGTAGCGTCGCCAGGTCGCGGACACGTCAATGCCGCAGGATCTTGCCGACGAACTCGCGCGTGCGCGCCTCGCGCGGCTGGTCGAAGATCTGCCTCGGATCGCCGGCCTCGATGACGTGGCCACCGTCCATGAACACCACCTTGCTCGACACCTCGCGCACGAAGCCCATCTCGTGCGAGACGATGAACATCGTCATGCCGTCCGCGGCCAGCAGGCGCACGGTGTCGAGCACTTCGTTCACGAGTTCGGGGTCGAGCGCCGCGGTGACCTCGTCGAGCAGCACGATGCCCGGCTGCAGTGCGAGTGCGCGCGCGATGGCCACGCGCTGCTGCTGGCCACCCGACAGCTGGTCGGGGTAGGACGCGAGCTTGGCGCCCATGCCCACCTTTTCGAGCAGCTGGATCGCGTAGGCCTCGACCTGCTCGCGCGGACGACCCTTGACCTTGATGGGCGCGACCGTCACGTTGTCGAGCACGCTCATGTTCTGGAACAGGTTGTACTGCTGGAACACGATCGCCATCTGCGAGCGGATGCGCCGCAGCTGCTCGCGGTCGTTGTAGTCGAGCGCCTGCCCGTCGATGCGCACTTGCCCGGAAATCGGCGGCAGCAGGCCCATCAGCACGCGCAGCAGCGTGCTCTTGCCCGAACCCGAGGGGCCGATCAGGCTGACGATCTCGCCCTTGTCGACCGACAGGTTGATGCGCTCCAGCACCGTGTGCGCACCGTAGTTGGCCTTGAGGTCAACGATTTCGAGTTGGGGCAAGTCTTCTCTCCAGGTATTGGCCGAAACGCGCGAGCGGATACGACAGCATGAAATAGAGCGCCAGCACCGTGCCGTAGACCAGCGTGGCCGAGAAGCCCTTGTTGTTCATCGTCTTGCCGGCGAATGCCAGCTCGATCACGCCGATCTGCGACGCCAGCGCGGTGTCCTTGATGAACAGCACGAAAAAGCCGAACACCGGCGGCAGGATGATCTTCCAGGCCTGCGGCACGATCACCATGCGCAACGTCTGCAGGTAGCTGAAGTTGAGCGTCAGCGCGGCATCCCACTGGTTCTGGTGCACCGATTCGAGCCCGCTGCGCACGATCTCGGCGATGAAGGCCGTCGCGATCAGGCAGACGCTGATCAGCGCGACGGTGAACATGGAAAGGTCGGCATGCAAGGCCTGGAAGACGAAGAACACCAGCATCAGCGTGACGAGGAACGGGATGCGCCGGAATAGCTCGATGAAGACCGTGGCGGCGATGCGCAGCGGCCGCGTGGCGGGCCGGGTCGTCATGCGCACGGCGGCGAGCGCGAAGCCCAGCGTGAAGCCGACGATGCAGCCGACCGCCGACAGCGCGAAGGTCACGCCCAGCGCCTTGGCGAAGAAGATCAGGTTGTAGTAGCCGAAGAAGCGCGGCAGCTCATCGACGATCTGTGCCCACATCAGAACCACCTCATCCTGGCGCGGAAGAAGCGCTTGCCGACGAAGGCGAGCGACACCGTGGCGATCAGCGTGATCACGATGTAGAGCAGCGCGGCGACCGAGAACACCTCGATCGAGCGGAAGGTCTCGGAGTTGATGTTGTACGCGCGGCCGGTGAGTTCCTCGACGCCGAAGACGGCGGCCATCGAGGTGCCGAGCGTCATCAGGATGTACTGGTTGGACAGCGGCGGGAACAGCACGCGCACGATGTGCGGCAGGATCACGTAGCGGATGGTCTGCAGGCGCGAGAAGCCCAGCGTCTCGGCCGCTTCGAGCTCGGGCTGGCGCACCGACTCGAAGCCGGCGCGCTGGATCTCGGTGAGGTAGGCACCGGCATTGAGCGTCATGCCGATCAGCACCGCCTGGAATGGCGACAACACGATGCCGGCATCGGGCAGTGCGAAGAAGATGAAGAAGATCTGCACCAGTTGCGGCGTGTTGGTGAAGAACACGACGTACGCGCCGACGAGGCGGCGCGCCCAGCCTGGCCCATAGGCGCGCACCGAGGCACCGCCCAGGCCGATCAGCATGCCGAGCGCAAATGCCAGGAAGGCGATCTGCAGGCTCAGCCACGCACCGCCGACGAGGTAGGGCAGGCGCTCCAGAACCGGTGTGTAGTCGAACTGCATGGGCTTTTCGTCACAGACGCGCGGCGCGCGCAGAACAGTCTGCGCGCGCCGCGAAGTTTGCCTTGGCGACGGGGCTTACTTGTAGCTCGGTGCCGTGCGCGGGTCGTGCAGCATCGGACCGCCGAACCACTTCTTCCAGCGCTCGTCCACGTAGCCGTTGCGGTGCAGTTCCTTGACCGCGGCGCTGAGCTTCTCGCGCAGCGCGTCGTTGCCCTTTTGCACGCCGATCCCGCAGAAGTACACGTCGATCGGTGCGTCGACGATGCGCCAGTCGACCTTGTGCTTGGCGGTGTGCTCCGTCATGAAGTCCATCACGTCGATCATCGCGTCGGCCCGGCCCTGGGCGATTGCCCGCACGGCGTCGGGGTAGTTGTCGAGCAGCAGCAACTGCGCTTTGGGGAGCTTCTCCTGCACCAGCTTGACCGGCGTGGCGCCGCGCACCTCGACCAGCCTGACCGCCGGGTCGTTCAGATCCATGTAGTCCTTGTAGGGCTTGGACTTGGTGGTCAGCACGCCCAGCACCTCGGTGTGCAGCGGCACGGTGAAGTCGATGACCTTCTGGCGCTCGGCCGTGATGGTCATCGCGCCGAGCACCGCATCGATTTTGCCGCTGCTGACGAACGGAATGCGGTCCGGCGAGCCGACCTGCACGATCTCGACCTTGACGCCGAGCAGCTCGGCGAGCTTGCGCGCGATGTCGACATCGAAGCCGTCGATCTCGTTCTTGTCGTTGAAGATGCCGAGCGGCGGGAGCGTCGGGTTGACGCCGACGACGAGCTTCTTGCTCGCCACGATCTCGTCGAGCGTGCGCGCCGAAACAGGCGCTGCGAGGCCCAGCAGGGCCGAGCCGATGGCCAGCGACCCGGCCACCAGAAGGGTGCGGCGGGTTGCGTTTCTGATTCGCTTCATGGAGAAGAACTCCTAGTGGTTGAGGACGGGGCTGGATGCAAGACGAATGCCAGTTCGGCTTATGTCTGCAAAATATACAACATAAATATATTGAACGTATACAATCAAATTCACCTGAATCCGACCGAGCCGGTCGGTGCGATCTGTGGCATTCGATCCCCAAGCCATTCCGATGAAGAAGACTTCGCTTTCACCGCCCCTGTCTCTGCGTGTCGACCATGCGGTGCTGCGTGGGCCTGCGGTGCGTTTCGTGGTCGACGGCCAGGCGGTTGATGCGTTCGAGGGCGAAAGCGTCGCGGCGGTGCTGTTCGCAGCCGGCATGCGCGAGCTGCGGCGCAGTCCGCGCGACGGTGCGCCGCGCGGGCTCTTCTGCATGATGGGCTCGTGCCAGGAATGCCTCGTGTGGGTGGGCGCGCGCAAGCTCCCGTCCTGCCAGGTCGCGGTCGCCGCGGCACTCGAGATCGAGACGCTTTCCTATCGCGAGCAGCGCATTGGCTGAGATGTCGCCACAACCCGTTGACGTGCTCGTGATCGGCGCAGGCCCAGCCGGCGCGCGCGCTGCGCTGCGCGCTCAGGCGTGCGGGCTCGATGTGGTGCTGGTCGATGAGAACCACGACGCCGGCGGGCAGGTGTGGCGGCCGATTCCGTCCGGCTTCGCGCGTGCGTCCGGCAGCACGCCGTCAACCGATGCGCGCGACGGCGACGCGATGCGCGCCGAGTTGCGCCGCGCCGGCGTGCGTTGCCTCTTCGGCCACAAGCTGTGGAATGTCGGCACCAATCTGCGCGCCGACCTGATCGGTCCCGAAGGCTCCGTGAGCTGGCAGCCGCGCGCGCTGATCGTGGCCACGGGGACGAACGAGCGTGTCGTTCCGTTCCCGGGCTGGACCCTGCCCGGTGTCATCGGCCTGGCTGCGGCGACCATTTTTCTGAAGTCGCAGAACATGTTGCCGGGCCGCCGCACGGTTGTCGCGGGCGCGGGGCCGTTGTTGCTGGCGGTCGCCACCGGGATTCTCAAGGCCGGCGGCGAGGTCGTGGCAGTGCTGGATCTCGCGAGCCGAGGCGACTGGCTGCGCACGCTGCCTTCGCTCGTGGGTCGCCCTGATCTGCTCTGGCAGGGCTTGCAATGGCAAGCGACGCTGCGCACCGCCGGCGTTCCCGTCCTCTATCGACACGGCATCCGGTCGGTCGAGGCCGTGGGTCCGGGGTTCCAGATCCGCAGCCAGCGCGTTGATGCCAGCGGCCACCCTGTCGCCGACGCGGCTGCACCTGTGTTCTCGGCCGACGCCGTGACGGTCGGACATGGCCTCGTTCCCGGGACCGACGTCACTCGCTTGCTGCGCGCCCGCCATCGCTACGCCGTCGAACAGGGCGGCTGGATCGCTGTGGCCGATGCCGATGGCCGCACGTCGGCCGCAGGCCTCTATGTCGCGGGCGATGGCGCCGGCATCGCCGGTGCTGCCGCTGCGGGCGCGCACGGCGAGCTGGCCGCGCTGGCCTGCGCGCACGATCTCGGTCGCCTCGATGCGGCCACGCATGCGCGCGAACGAGATCGCTTGCAATCGTCATGGCGCACCTCCGCGCGCTTCGGGCATGCGATGGCCGGTCTGATGGCACTCCGCGATGGCTCGGTCGCCGGCATCGCCCCAGACACCGTTGTGTGCCGCTGTGAGGACGTCACGCGCGCCGAGATCGACGCCGCCGCGCACGACGGCGCGCGCGACATGAACCAGCTCAAGGCCTGGACGCGCTGCGGCATGGGCCCTTGCCAAGGCCGCAGCTGCGGCGACGTGGCGGGGGCGCTGCTCGCGCTGCATGTCGGCAGCCGCGAGGCCGTGGGCTGCTTCACCGGCCGCGCGCCCTTGCGCCCGGTGTCGCTGGCCGAGGTGGCGGGCGAGTACAGCTACGCCGACATCCCGATCCCGAAGGCGGCGCCACTGTGATGTTGGACGCGATCGTCATCGGCGGCGGCGTGATGGGCTGTTCGACCGCGCTGCATCTGGCGCGGGGCGGCATGCAGGTCGCGGTCGTCGACCGCGGGCCGCTGTGCCGCGAGGCGTCGGGCGTCAACGCCGGCACGCTGACACTGCACATGACACGTGCCGCGCTCGTGCCCTATGCGATGCGGGCCTGGCAGATGTGGATGGACGCCGACAAGTGGCTCGGCATGGGTGTGCTCGCGACCCACGTGCCGGGGCTCACGCTGGCCTTCACCGAGGCCGAGTGCGAGCTGGTCGAGCTGCGTGCGAAGGCGCGCCGGGAGCAGGGCGCGCCGATCGAGGTGATCACGCCCGAGCGTGCGCGCCAGATCGAACCCGGCCTGCACCCCGGCCTGCTGAAGGCCGGCTACTGCGAGATCGATGGCTTCGCGAGCGCCTACCTGACCGGACGAGCCTTCGGCCACGCGCTCAAGAGTGCCCGGGTCGATGTGATCGAGAACGCGCCGGTCGAAGCGATCGACTCGGGCGATGCGGGCCACGTCGTCCGCTTTGCCAGCGGCGTGCGCGAACCGCTCCACGCGAAGCGCGTCGTGCTCGCGGGCGGCGTCTGGATCGAACCCATGCTTGCGTGGCTCGGTGTTCATGTCCCGATCAAGGTGCTGGTCAATCAGCTCATCGTCACCGAGCGCATCCGGCCCGTGATGCGCTCGGTGCTCAGCGTCGCCAACGGCCTCTTGTCGCTGAAGCAGTTCGCCAACGGCACGGTGCTGATCGGCGGCGGCTGGCAGGGCGAAGGCGACCGCGAGCGCGGTGGTGTCGAGGCCCGGCCGCAAAACCTCGTCGGCAACATGCGGCTGGCCGCGTACGCGGTGCCCGCGCTGGCCGAGGCCCGCATCGCCCGCATCTGGCTCGGCCTCGAAGCCGAGACCGCCGATGCGCTGCCCATCATCGGCGACGTCCCCGGCGTCGCCGACGCCTACGTGATCGGGAGCGCGCACTCGGGCTACACCAGCGGTCCGTTCATGGGCCGGATCATGGCCCAGCACATCCTCGGGCAGACGCCCGACCTGCCCTTGTTCGAACCCGCCCGCCTCGTCGGCATACCGATGCCCGGCACTTGACGCTTGATCGAGACCCCGCTCCGATGATTCCTCACCGACCCCATCCTTTTCACGGCATCTACGCCGCCACGCTGTGCCCGCTGCGCGACGACGGCAGCCTCGACGAGCTCACGCTGGCGCGCCACCTTGAGGCCAACGCCGTCGTGCCCGGCATGGCCGGCCTGCTGATCAACGGCCACGCCGGCGAGAACTTCATGCTGTCGCGCGACGAGAAACGCCGCGTCACCGAGATCGCCGCCGAGGTCTGCGGCGAACGCTCCATCCTCGTCTGCGGGATCAACGCGGAAGACAGCCTGGAAGCGCAACGCCACGTCGACGACGCCAAGGCGGCCGGCGCCGATGCGGTGCTGATCTTTCCGCCGTTTTCGTGGGCGCTGATGCAGGATGCGCGCATGGCGGTGAAGCACCACACGCTGGCCAACGCCAACGCGCGCATGCCGCTGATGCTGTACCAGGCCGGCGTCAACGCCGGCAGCATGGCCTACCCGCCGGCGGTGCTGGCCGAGCTCGCGCAATTGCCGAACGTCGTCGGCATCAAGGAGGGCAGCTGGGAGGCCGCGGCCTACGAAGGTAACCGCCGGCTCGTGAAGCGCGTCGCGCCGCACGTGGCGATGATGGCCTCCGGCGACGAGCACCTGCTGACCTGCTTCGCGATCGGCAGCGAGGGCAGCCTGGTGAGCCTCGCGGCGGTGGTGCCCGACCTCATCATCGCGCTCGACCTCGCCATCAAGCGCAAAGACCTCGACGAAGCGCGCCGGCTCAACGAGCGCATCTACCCGCTCGCGAAAGCCATCTACGGCACCGCGCCCGGAGGCTACGCAACCGCCCGACTCAAGGCCTGTCTCAAGCTGCTCGGCCGCTTCCCGAGCGACGCGATGCGCCCGCCGATGGGGCCGCTGCCGGCCGCCGAAATCGCCGCCCTCGAACGTGCGCTGGCCGAGGCCGGCGTGACTGGCTGAATCCATTCTCAACCGGAGCCCGACATGTCCCGCAAGATCATCCGCAATGGCCGCATCGTCACGGCCGTCGACGACTACACCGCCGACCTGCTGATCGACGACGGCCAGATCGTCGCGATCGGCCGCGCACTCGACGTCGGCGCCGATGTCGAGGTCATCGATGCCACCGGCCTGCTGGTGCTGCCGGGTGGTGTCGATGCCCACACCCACATGGACAACACCTTCGGCGCCTCGACCACCTGCGACAGCTTCGAATCGGGCACGCGCTCGGCGGCCTTCGGCGGCACGACCACGATCGTGGACTTCGCGTTCCAGCGCAAGGATGTCAGCGTGCTCGAGGCAATCGAGCGTGCACGTGCGAAAGGCACTGACGGCGCCTGCATCGACTACGGCTTCCACGTCATCGTGACTGGCGTCGACGAGCAGGTGCTGGCCGACATGCAGCACGCGATCCGGCATGAAGGCGTGTCCAGCTTCAAGATGTTCATGGCCTACCCCGGTTCGGTGATGGTCGACGATGCGGCGATCTTCCAGGCGATGCGCATGGTCGGCCAGCACGGCGGCATGATCGCGCTGCATGCCGAGAACGGCACCATCATCGAGCTGCTGATCAAGGAAGCGCTGGCGCAAGGCCACACGGCGCCCAAGTACCACGCGCTCACCCGCCCCGCCATCATGGAAGGCGAGGCCACGCATCGCGGCATCAAGCTCGCGGAGCTCGCCGAGGCGCCGGTGTACTTCGTCCACCTGTCGGCCAAAGAAGCGCTCAAGCACGTGGTCGAGGCGCGCGACCTGGGCGTGCCGGTGTTCGCCGAGACCTGCCCGCACTACCTGTTCTTCGACGACAGCGCCTACGACAGTGAGGACTTCGACCTGGCACGCTACGTGATGAGCCCGCCGCTGCGCTCGAAGGAGTCGCAGCGCGCGCTGTGGACCGCGCTGCGCACCGACGACCTGCAACTCGTGTCGACCGACCACTGCCCCTTCTGCATGAAGGAAGGTCACCTCGGCCGGGCCAACCAGAAGCCGCTCGGCCAGGGCGACTTCTCGAAGATCCCGAACGGCGTGCCGGGTGTGGAGACGCGCCTGCCGACGCTGTACGACGGCGGCGTGCGCGCCGGCCACATCTCGCTCAACCGCCTCGTCGAACTGACCTCGACGGCACCGGCCAAGCTGTTCGGGCTGTTCCCGCGCAAAGGCACGATCGCGGTCGGCAGCGATGCCGACATCGTGCTGTTCGACCCGGGCGCGCAGCACGTTATCTCGGCCAAGACGCAGCACGGCAACTGCGACTTCACGCTCTTCGAAGGCAAGAACGTCACGGGCCAGGTGCGCAAGGTGATGCTGCGTGGCGAGCTCATCGTCGATGGTGAGCAATGGCTGGGCCGGCCCGGCAGTGGGCACTACGTGCCGCGTGGCGAATCGGGCGGCTGGTAAAGAGTCCATGCCGACCTACGACTACACGTGTGTGCGCTGCGGGCCGTTCGTCGCGCGGCAAGCGATCGCCATGTTCGATCGTCCGGCGCCATGCCCGGTGTGTGGATCCGAATCGGACCGTGCGCTCAGCGTGCCGGCCCTGATGGGCTGCCGACGCCACCACGCAGTCGAAGAGGCCGCGTCGTGTCGGTCTGACGATGCAAGCTACAGGCGCCCCCGCTGCGCCTGCCATGGCAGTTCGCCTCGGAGTCGCGCTGCTTGAATCAGGGGATAAGGCAGGGTTCGGTGCATTCCGGCTCGCAGGGCCGGCGTCGCCTATCTCTCAGCGCGAAGAAAACTGTTGTTCTACCCTGGAAACGCCGGACCGCGATGTGCGCAAGCCTCATGAGAACCCCGCCATCGGCGTGCTGCTATCCGCGAGCAAGGGCGATGAGGTGTGGAGTGCGCGTTGATCCGGACTGCATCCCCCGCCTTGATCGTGGAGCACCAGACCCAGGTGCCCGACAAGGCGTTGCTTCAAGCGAAGCTGCATGAGAGTTCTGCCCGGAGAATCAAGCGGACGTTGAAGTCGGGTTGTACGCGGGTCGGCGCTATGGTCCAGGCGAGTACGACGTTGGCCGGGACGACCAGCTCACGAATCTGTTCGGGCTGCCTGATGGAATCGGTCATCGATGGTGCACAGGGAAACGTGGAAGCGGTCGAGCGCTACGCCGAAAACGCGAGCTCGAGCTTGTTGTCTGTGCCATCCGCCGCATTCGTGCCAGCGAAGAGCTGTTTCTCGACTACGCGCTCGTCGTTGATGGTGACGACGCGGTCCACTATCCGTGCGCATGTAGAACACGCGAATGCAGAGGCACGATGGAAGCATCCGCTGCAGGGTCGGTCTTCTGAATTGAACCGCGGTGGCGAACGTCGGCCCAGGCGCGCGTTCACGAACTGATCATCTCGAGCATCGAGACCTGACGTTTGCCGCACGCGGCGAGCGCCCACGGTCAGTTGAGCGCGCTGCGAAAGAAGAGCTCCTCGCTGTTCAATGCGCCATTCGTCACTGGTATTTGCGTTCGATCGCAGCGCTTGAACCGTCGCGATCCATTTCCTTCAAGATGCGATTGAATTTCTCGGCGCGTTGTGGACTCATCGCGAGATTGCATGCCATGTATAGCTCCGAAAGCTCAAATTTGAACAAGGGAACAATTTGGCCGGTCAATCCCGCCTTTCCAATCAGATATTTTCCCAGCAAGTCGCCGGTTGCCCAGAAGTCGATGCGATTCCGTAGGAGCTTTTGCATGTTCAAGGAGTCGTCGATCGCTAAATCCACCTTATACCCGTGCAGTTTCAGATATTCGCCGGTTGCAGCGTTGTTATATCCGCCAATGACAAATGGCTTCACGTCTTCCAGCGACCGCGGTTTTCGAACGTCGGTGGCACGGGCGAAAATGGTCCAGTCGCTTTTTGCCAAGGGGCCGATCCATGTAAACAAGGCTTCGCGCTCGGGCGTTCGGCTGGTCGAAAATACACAGGTATTGTCCATTTGCAACGCCATTTGGTACGCCCGCGGCCATGGATAGGAGGTGATCGTAAATGGCTCACGCGCGCGACGCATCACTTCGACCACTTTCTCGACGGTGATCCCGGTGGGTTCTTTGGTGCGTTCGTCGAGCATGTTGAAAGGTGGATACTCTTCGGTCGTCAAGGTCAGCGCAGCACTTGCGTCGCAAACGACGAGCATGAAAGTGACGGCTGCAAGAATTAGTCGTGCCATGTGCACTCCTTCGTCGTAAGACATTCGCCTCAAGAGGCCGGCAGGCCAAAAACCGAACGATTTCATCGTACCCGGTCGTGGATTCGTCGCAGTAGCAGTGCCGGGCACTGTGCCTCTCTATTTTCAGGTTGTGAGCGTCGTTGTATCGCTCGGCACGGATCGATGACGCTGCGAGGAAAGCAGTCCAAGCGCTTTTTCCAGGGAAGCACGCTGGTACCGTTCGGTTCCAGAATCCGCGTGTACGGCCAGTTGAACCCGTGTGACACGCACGTTCTTCAAGTCGGTCGATGTCTTGACCAAGACAACAGAAGAGTCGCCAGCAGGCACAACAGGTTGTTTGGCGGTCAGATCGTGACGCCCGGTGATCAATCGTGCGAGGTCGAGGTGAGGCTTTAGTTCACGATCAGCGAACTTGCAGGCTATAGGCAACTCGCGGCACGCGTGCAATCATCCGTTCGCTCCCGAAGACGCGGCGCGACGCAAGCGTTGCGGAGCTGGAGTTCGGATGCGTCTGAAGCTGCGTTTGTCCATTGTGCTCGCCGTCGTGGTGGGCCTGTTGATCCCGGCCGCTGTGGGGAGCTTTCTTACGCTCAACCACCAGGAGAGGACGCTGGCCGCCCGCCTGTCGGCGGATCACGCGCGGCTGACCGAAGTTCTGGCGCTGGGCGTCGAAAGCGCGTTGTGGAACTTCAGCCCCGACAGTGCGCGCCGTCTGCTCGAATCGCTGCTTGGAGACGATCGTGTGGTGAAACTCGTCGTGCGCGACGATCGTTCCCGCATCTTCATTGCGGCCGAGCGGGGCGAACGCCGCAAAGGCCATCAGTTCAGCCTCCAGCGAAACGTGACGCATCAGGGCGCGGTCATCGGCGATGTGACGGTCGAGATCGATACCGGCGCGTTCGAGTCTGAAGTCGCCAACGCGCGCGCGATCCTCATCCTGACCCTTGTTGGGCAGCTGTTGCTGAGCCTGTTGCTGATCGTTGGCATCTTGAACGCGCGCCTCGTCGCGCCGATTCGTCGATTGATGATCGAATCCGACCGGCTCGCGCGACGCGAACTCGACGCCCCCTTCATTTGGAAACGCGACGATGAACTCGGCAGCCTCGGTGCAGCGCTCGAGCGGACCAGACAGTCGCTGGCCGAGCTGTTCGGCGAACTCGAAGCGAAGAATCTCGAGCTGCGTGGCGACATCGAGCGTCGAATCGAGATTGAAGCGGAACTGAAGCGCCATCGAGAACATCTGGAAGAGCTGATCGTCGGGCGTACGGCCGAACTGCTGCTCGCGCGCGATGCAGCAGAGGCGGCCAACCGAGCCAAGAGCGAGTTCCTGGCCAACATGAGCCATGAGATCCGCACGCCGATGAACGCCATCCTCGGCATGTCGCATCTGGCTCTGCAGAGCGGTTTGGATGCGCAGCAGCACAACTACGTCCTGAAGGTGCACCGCTCGGCCGAGTCGCTGCTGGGCATCCTCAACGACATCCTCGATTTCTCGAAGATTGAGGCCGGCCACCTGGACATCGAACACATCCCTTTCGACCTTGGCGATGTCATGGACAGCCTGGCCAGCCTGCTGGGTATGAAGGCCGAAGAAAAGGATCTGGAGCTGGTGTTCGCCTTGCCGCCGGACCTGCCCACTGCGCTGGTGGGCGACCCCTCGCGGCTGGGGCAGGTGCTGATCAACCTGGGCAACAACGCGGTCAAGTTTACCGAGAGGGGCGAGGTCATCATCGGCGTCAAGGTGCTCGAGCTCGATGCCGGCTCGGTGCGCCTGGGCTTCGAAGTGCGCGACACAGGCATCGGCATCACACCCGAACAGCAACAGCGGCTTTTCAAGCCGTTCTCGCAGGCCGATTCCTCGACCAGCCGTCAATTCGGGGGCACCGGCCTGGGCCTTGTGATCAGCCACCACCTGGTTCGCATGATGGACGGCGAACTCGGCCTCGACAGCGCGCCGGGGCGAGGAAGCCGGTTCTACTTCAGTGCGAGTTTCGGTATCGGGCCCGCCGATGCCGAGGCGGCTTCGTCCAATCGCGGCCTGCACGGCAAGCAAGTGCTCGTCGTTGACGACAACGACACCGCGCGCGAGGTGATCGTGCACATGGCCACATCGCTCGGGATGCGCGCCTCGGGAGCCAAGGGTGGCTACGAGGCCATCCAGGCGGTGTTGGCAGCGGAAGCACGCGACCAGCCCTTCGACCTGCTCTTGCTGGATTGGAAGATGCCGGGCATGAACGGTGTCGACTGTGCGAGAAGTATGGCGCGCTTGTCGCTTTCCCAACTGCCACCAACCGTGCTGATGCTTACGGTCTTCAGCCGTGACGAGCTGACGCGCAGGTTGGCGGTCGAGCGACTCGCCGTGGCCGCAACGCTGATCAAACCGGTCACGCCTTCGACGCTCCTCGATGCCAGCTTGCAGGCGATTGGCCAGCCGCGGCAGCATTCTTTGCGGGGTGAACTGCGCGAAGAAGAGCTGCAGGGCCACCGCGCCGCGCTGGCCGGTGCACATGTTCTGCTGGTCGAGGACAACCCGATCAACCAGGAGTTGGCCCGCGACCTATTGGGCCGCGCGCAGATCGTGGTCCAGGTTGCCAACAACGGCCGCGAGGCCATCAACATGCTGTCGCGCGAACGCTTCGACGCGGTGTTGATGGATTGTCAGATGCCCGTCATGGACGGTTATGCGGCCACTCGCGAGTTGCGCGGCGATCCGACGTGGCGCGATCTGCCGATCATTGCCATGACAGCCAACGCGATGGTCGGCGACCGTGAGAAGGTGCTGGCGGCCGGCATGAACGACCACATTGCCAAGCCGATCAACGTGGCCGAGATGTTCGCGACGCTGGCGCGCTGGGTCCGGCCTGAGGCGTCAACGAGCAAGGGTTTCCCAGGCATCGAGAGCGCGGCCGCACTGGCCGGCTTGATGGGCGACGAGCAGCTCTATCGGCGCTTGTTGTACATGTTCCGCGACCGGGAAGTCAGTTTCGCAGCCCGCTTTAGCGCTGCCCGTGCGGCGCACGACATGCTCACGGCCACGCGGCTGGCGCACGATCTGAAGAGCGTATCCGACACTCTTGGGGCGACGGCTGTCCGCGAAGCCGCTGAAGTGCTGGAACACGCCTGCGCCAACGGCGCCGGCTCGGCCGACATCGACACGCTGTTCGTGGCGGTGATCGAGCATCTCGACCCCGTTATCGCTGGCCTGCGTTCGCTCGATGCCGAGCCGGTGCAAACCAGTGCGGTCTCGACGCAAGGCTCATAAAGATCCGCCGGGGGTTGCACACCGCTCTTCCCCGGGCGCGCGAGATCTCTGCGAACTCCTGAGCATCCCCCCGGCTTGCGCGGCGACTTGCGGGACTGGCTGCGCTTTGCACTGGAACAGTCCCACAGCGTGTACGAACCCATTCGCCAAGTAGATAGTCAGTCGTGCCGAGGCCCAGCGTCGTGAGCTGGAAAAATGGACCCGGAGCAAGGCGACTGATGCTCCACCGGCGTAGTGGGCCGGTGGCCGGGTTATCGCTGCGGACGGCGTCAGCCCGGCGGGCACAAATTCCACTCCGGCTCTGCGAAGAATGCAGCCTTGGATCCGTGTCGTCCTCTTGCGTGCGACAGCCTCAGGCACACGTCACCAGCCTCTTCGCGCTGCAGGCATGCGTAATGCGACGAGTCACTTAGATCGTCGTATCTTCGCGACCAGATTGGTTGAGCTTGGCACGACATCGGGTGGGTGCCGCGGCTGCTTGGTCACGCCGAACTTGACCACACCGACTCCTACCTGCAGCCGTCGCTTGCGACGCTTGAAGCTCAGCAGCATGTCGCGCAGCCCGTCCTGAGCACGCGCGGCGCCGAGCACCTTGTCCAGCTGCTCGACCGCTTTCAACAGCATGCGCGTGTCGTAGGTGTTCTCCAGCTCCAACAGCGCGGACTTGTCCAGCCGCCTGTAGGGCGTGACGATGGTGTCTTCTGAATTGTTCATGTTGCTCCCGTCGACGTGCCAGCGCCCTACGCGCCGGCTGCAGCAGCTCGCGGCCGCTTGGCGGCCTCCCTGTACTGCGCTTCTTTGACCCATGGCTCGGGCGGACGCTTCAGGTCGAGGTGTTAATGTTGATTTCCATCCAGAAGTGATCCCCAAGGCACAAAGCTTGCGATGCCGGCCAGGTGAACACGGACCGCACGATTCCCTTCTCCGCCGACGAATTGCTGGCAACCCTCGACCGGCTCGCGCCGAGGATGATCGACACGCTCGGCGCCTTCGTGGCTGCGTCGAGCCCCTCCGGGGCCGAGCAAGCCGCTGCTGCGTTTCTCGAGCACACCTTTCAAGGCATGGGGCTGGATACCGAGCGCATCGTGCTCGACAGCAGCCGCCTCTCGGGCCTGCCGCTCTTCTCCTGCCCGTGCGACCCCGACAACGGCCGCTACAACCTGCTGGCGCGCCACCTGCCTCGCGGCGCGGGCGGCCGTTCGGTGCTGTTCAACGGCCACATTGACGTGGTGCCAACCGGCCCTGAATCGTTGTGGGCGCGGCCACCCTATGAGCCCTGGGTCGAAGACGGCTGGCTGCATGGGCGCGGCTCGGGCGACATGAAGGGCGGCATCATCTGCGCCTTGTTCGCATTCATCGCGCTGCGCGAGATGGGATGGCAGCCGGCCGGCGTCGTCGGCTTCAACGCGGCGCTCGACGAAGAGAACACCGGCAATGGCACGCTGGCCACCGTGCACGCGCTGCAGCACGCGATGGCCAAGGCGAAGCTCAGCGACTTCGACGCAGTGATCATCCCCGAGCCGTTCGGCGAGACGCTGATGCGCGCACAGGTTGGCGTGTGCTGGCTGTTCGTCACGATCACCGGCAAGCCGGCGCATGTTGCCTACATGAGCAGCGGCGTCAACCCGATCGAGGCTGCCATCGCCGTCATGGCCGACCTCAAGCTGCTCGAAGCCGAATGGAACGCGCCCGAGCGGCGCCACCCCTTGTTCCGCGAGGTTCAGCACCCGATCAACTTCAACCTCGGCCGCATCGAGGGCGGTGAATGGAATTCGTCGGTACCCTGCACCTGCACGATGGGCATTCGCTTCGGCTTCTTTCCCGGCACGCCCGCCGACGAAGCCACCCGGGCGGTGAGCGACCGCATCCGTGCCACCGCGGCGCGACTCGACAGCAGTCTGGTGGTCGAGATCAGCTCGCGCGGTCACTTCTCGCCGGGCTGCGAATACGACCTCGATGCACCGCCGCTGAAGCTGCTGGCGCAGGCCCACGAAAAGATCAACGGCACAGCGCCGGAACACCTGGCCTGCACTGCGACCACCGACGGGCGCCATTTCGCGCTGATGACCGACATCCCGGTCACCATCTACGGACCAATCGCGCGCAACATCCACGGCATCGACGAGGCTGTCTCGCTGGCCAGCATGAGACGCGTTGCCGCGACGATGGCACAGTTCATCGTCGACTGGTGCGGCGTCGAAGCCGCCGTCGATTGAATGCCCCTTTGCTCGAAAACCAAACTCGGAACCGATGACATGACCCGCCCCCAGGCCGCCCCCACCGTGCAGATCGACAACGACCGTGTGAAGGTCACCGAATGGCGTTTTCCGCCCGGCGCCGAGACCGGTTGGCACCGCCACGGCATGGACTACATCGTCGTGCCGATGACGACCGGCACGCTGCTGCTCGAGACGCCGAACGGCGAGGTGCGCAGCCCGCTGACTGCGGGCGCGTCTTACACGCGGCTGACCGGGGTGGAGCACAACGTCATCAATGCGAACGAGCACGAGTTCGTGTTCATCGAGATCGAGCTGAAGTAGCCGCAGTGCGCGGCGCTCACAGTGCCGCCAGCACCTCGTCCAGCGTGCCGACCAGCAGGTCCGCGTTGGCCTCCGAGAACACCAGCGGCGGCCGGATCTTCAGTGTGTTGGCGTGTTCACCGGTGCTGCTGAGTAGCACTCCGCGCTCGCGCAGGCCGTTGACGATGCGCACGGTCTCGGTGGTCGCCAGGCTCTTGGCGGCGCGGTCGGTCACCAGCTCGACGCCGATGAACAGGCCGGCACCGCGCACGTCACCGATCAGCGCGTGGCGCGTCGCGAGTTCCCTTAAACCCGCACGAAGGTAGCGTCCGACGCGCTGCGCGTTGGCCACGAGGCCTTCGCGCTCGATCACGTCCATCACCGCCATGCCGGCGGCCATTGCGACCGGGTTGCCGCCGAAGGTGTTGAAGTAGCGGCACTCGCGGCCGAACGTGGCCAGCACCTCGGGGCGCACCGTCAGGCCCGCGAGCGGGTGGCCGGCGCCCAGCGGCTTGCCCATCGTGACGATGTCGGGCAGAACACCGTGGCGCTGGAAGCCCCACAGCGCGTCGCCGCTGCGGCCCAGCCCGGCCTGCACCTCGTCGGCGATGAAGATGCCGCCCGCCTCGCGGACCGCATCGACCGCCTCGACCAGAAAGCCCGGTGGGTCGGTGTAGATGCCATCGGACGAAAACACCGTGTCGACCATCAGCGCGGCGGGTTGGAGGCCCTTTGCCTTCAGATCGGCAATGGCCTCGCGCACGCCGTTCGCGAAGACCGTGCCGACCTGGTCGTGCGCGACGCGGTAGCTGTCAGGGGCCGGCACCGTGCGCACCGTCTCGCCGAGCTGCACGAACTTGCCGAGCGACGGTGAGGCCTGCGCAATCGACGCGGTGACGCCGTGGTACGCGAAGCGCGTGACGATCAAGCCCTCGGCCTTCGTGTGCGCCCGCGCAATGCGCATCGCCAAGTCGTTGGCCTCGCTGCCGGTGCAGGTGAACATCGCGTGGCCGAGTGCGGGCGGCATCGTCGCCAGCAAGCGCTCGGCGTAGTCGAGCACGCCTTCGTGTAGGTAGCGCGTGTGCGTGTTCAGCACGCCGGCCTGGCGCGCGATCGCGGCCACCACGTGCGGGTGGCAGTGGCCGACCGAGGCGACGTTGTTGTAGGCGTCCAGGTAGTGCTTGCCATCGGCATCGAAGAGCCACACGCCCTCGCCGCGCACCGGGTGCAGCGGCGTCTCGTAGAACAGGCGGTAGGCCGGGCCGAGCGCCTTCGCGCGGCGGTCCATCAGGGCTTGGATCTCAGCGGAAATCGGCAGCATGTCAGGCCTCACTCGAATCCGCAGGCGCGCCGCAACGCGGCGGTCGCCACCGTGTCGCCGACCTGCTCGCAGGCCGTGAGCCGCGTCCACGACAGCGGATTGTTGCGCAGCAGATAGGCCGCGTTGTCGGGATAGCGTGCCGCGCGCCAGCCGCTGATCGCGACGACCATCGTCAGCCGCGCGGTCATTAGCGTGAACAGCAGGTCGATCTCGGCGCGCTGCAAGGGCAGCACCGCGTGGTAAGCGGCGACAAAGGGCACGATGTCGGCCAGCGGATCGCCGTCGCTGCCGAGCTGGTACGACGCGGCGACCGCGAGGTCGTCGATCAGCGGTGCGCGCACCATGTCGCCGAAGTCGAGCACGCCAGCGATGCGGTCGGTGTCGTCCGGGTCGACCAGCACGTTGTAGATGTTGAAGTCGTTGTGGATGGCTTGCGTGCGCAGCATAGGCAGCACCGGCTTGGCCTGGCGCTCGAAACGGTTCAGCGCCTGCTCGGCGAGCGCGCGGCGCTGCGGGTCGGCGATGTGGACCAGCAGGCCGCGCACGCTGTCGGCACGCTGCACATCCCACGGCAGTTCCAGCGCGCCGGCCGGGTGATCGAAGTCGCGCAGCGCCAGGTCCAGCCGCGCCAACATGCGCGCAAGGTGGACGCGCTGTGCCGTCGAGCGCGATGCGTCCGGCATGGGTAGCCCCGGCAAATAGCTGAACAGGCGCACGACACGCGGCAGACCGTCTCCGGGGTCGGCGACGAACGATGGCGTGCCGTTCAGGGTCGGCACGATGCGCTGCACCGGCAGGCCCGGGTCGGTCGCGGCGATGTGTAGCAGCGCCTGCGTCTGGAAATCCGCGACCAGCGCCGACTCGGCCGGGTGCGAGACCTTCAGCATGTAGCGTGCGCCATCGTCGGCGGACTGCAGCCGGTAGTTGCGGTCGCGCTCGCCGGTCAGCGCGACGAGTTCGCCGCTCAGGCCGTAGTGGTCTTCGGCGAGCGCGCGCACCCAGGCGGTGTCGAGTGCCGGCGAGCCCGCGCTCAACACCTCGGCATCGAACGACGCAACCGCCGCGGCGATCGTCATGCGGCGCTCGCGAACCCGCGCAACGCGCTCGCGAGGTTCGGGCCCAGGTCATCGGACAAATAACCGCCTTCCTGCACCAGCACGGTCGGCAGCCCCAGCCGCGCGATCTCGGCCAGCAGCATCGCGAATCCGGGCGTCGTGATCTGCATGCCCTTGTACGGATCGCGCTCGTGCGCATCCAGCCCCAAAGCCACCACCAGCGCGCCGGGCGCATACGCGCGGATGGTCGCGCACACGTCGCGCAACGCCGGCAGGTAGGCGTCGAGGTCGGTGCCCAGCGCGAGCGGCTTGTTGATGTTATAGCCCAGCCCTTCGCCCTCGCCGCGCTCGTGCGCATGGCCGGTGAAGAAGGGCGTGAAGTTGCGCGGGTCGCCATGCAGCGAGATCGTCAGCACGTCGGCGCGGCGGTAGAAGATGCCCTGCGTGCCGTTGCCGTGGTGCACGTCGATGTCGAGGATGGCGACGCGCGGGTGCACGCGGCGCAAGTGCTGCGCGGCGATCGAGACATTGTTCAGGTAGCAGAAGCCGTTCGCGCGGTCGACATACGCGTGGTGGCCGGGCGGCCGGCACAGCGCGTACGCGGCGCGTTCGCCATCGAGCACCAGCTGCGCGGCGTGCGTGGCCAGGTGGGCCGATGCGGTGGCCGCGGCCCAGGTGTGTGCGCCGATCGAGCAGGCGTTGTCGCCCATGTGGAAGCCCGCCTGACCGACCACGCTCTCGGGGTAAGTGCAAGGCTGCCCCGGGAACGGATGGATGTTGGGCATGACCTCGTCGGACGGGTCGTCGAGCAGCTGCCAGCGCGCGTGCGCGGTCTCGAGAAAGCGCAGGTACTCGGGCGTGTGGATGGCCGCGCGCGGGCCCGGGCCGTAGTCGGGCGCGGCAACGACCTCGTGGCCGTCCTGTTCGACGGCCGCCAACAGTCGCAGCGCGCGCTCCGGCTGCTCGTTGCTGCGCTTGAGCTTGCCGCGCACCATGAAGAGTTGTGGATCGTGGTCGCGGTGCGCGTCGCTGTAGACGACTTTCATGGCGCGGGCTCCTTCGCAAGCCGGGGACGTTTGGATGCAGACGGCGTGGGTGCGGCACCGTGCTGCTCGACGAACAGCGCGCGGACGTGCTTCCAGGCATCGTCGAGGTGCAGGTGCATCGCGGCGCGGCAGGCCGCCGGGTCGCGACTCACCAGGGCATCCACGATGGGCTGGTGCGTCTGCGCCATCGCGACCGGGTCGCGCGAGAAGGCATCGAACAGCGCGATGATCATGCGCATCTCGGTCTGGATGTTCGAGAAGATGCGGTGCAGGTGCGCGTTGCCCGAAAGCTCGCAGATCAGCGTGTGGAAGGCCAGGTCGGTCGCGATGCGGTGGTGTTGCGGGTGTGTCGTCGCTTCGCTCACCATCTGCTGCACGAGTGTCTGCAGCCGAGCCAGGCCGGCGTCGTCGGCACGCCGGCAGGCCAGTTCGATGGAGGTCATCTCGAGGCTGGTGCGGACTTCGAACAGGTCGTCGATCTCGCGGACCGTGATGGTGCGCACCGCGAAGCCATGTCGCGGACGCGCGACCAGCACGCCCTGGCGCTCGAGCCGGCGTGCGGCCTCGCGCACCGGCGCGCGGCTCACGCCCATGCGGCGTGCGATGTCGGCCTCGAACACGCGCGCGCCGGGCGCGAGGCGCCCCTCGACGATCGCGCGCGTCAGCTGCGCCTCGACAAGCCCGACCAGGTCGGGCGCCTCGACGGATTCGAAGTCGGCGGTGTCGGCAGGGGTTGCGGTGGCCATGGGGTTTGTCTCGTCGTTCGTGTCGGCGCCGGGCGCTCGGATTCTTATGGGAGGGCCGGCCATGCTGGCACAGCGCGAGGCGCGGGCCGCGACCGCGCCAGGTAGATGCCGGCCGCGAGGATCAGCGCGATGCCGGTGGTCGCCAGCGCATCGGGCGGTCGGTGGAACCACAGGCTGCTGATCGCGACCGCGAGCAGCAGTTGCAGGTAGTTCAGCGGCGCGAGCGTCGACGCCTCGACGCGCTCGAAGGCAGCCAGCAGCATCAGCTGCGCAGCTGCGCTGCAGGCTCCGCCCGCAAGCAGCAGCAGTACGTCGTGCAGCGGCACCGGTTGCGCAGGCCAGAAGAACGGCGCAGGGACGGCCGTGACAACGAGGCACACCAGCGCCGTGTAGGCATACTGCACCGGGCTCGGCACCAGCGCGGCGAGCCGGCGCGTCAGCAGTTGGAAGATCGCATAGCAGACCGCGGCGACCGCCATCAGCACCGTGCCCAGCAGCGGCAGCTCATTGCCGGGCCGCACGATCAGCAGCATGCCGCCGAAGCCGACGGTGACGGCGACCCAGCGGCTGCGCTGCACACGCTCGCCGAGCAGCCACGGCGACAGCGCGACCATCAGCAGCGGCGCGGTGAAGTAGATCGCTGTGGCCTCGGCCAGCGGCATCCAGATCAACGCCGTCATGAAGCAGGTGGCCACGGTCGCAAGCATCGCACCGCGCAGCAACAGCAGCGGCTTCTGCGGCGCGCGCCACAGGCGCAGATCGCCATGGCGGCACAGCATTGCAAACGCGACGACGATCACTGACAGGTAGCGCATCAGGTTGACGAAGGGTGCCGGGTAGAACTGCAGCATGTGCTTGCAGAATGCATCGTAGAACGCGAACGCCATCAGTGCGCAGACGAAGATCGCGACACCGCTGCGCCTCGATGAACTCATGTGCACGCCAATGGCGCTGCGCGCCGGCCCCCCAAGGGGGCGTTCGCTTGCTTGGGGCGGCCCTGCGCCGCGCTCATGCGGCGCACCTCATCGGGCGGACAGGAAGCCCTGCAGGAAGTTGTCCAGCGCCGGGCCGATCGCTTCGACCAGGTAGCCGCCCTCTTGCACCACCACGGTCGGCAGCTTCAGCGCGCCGACGCGCTCGCCGATGTGGCGGTAGGCCTCGAGGTCGAGCTCCAGCACGCTGATCGGGTCGTCCCGGTAGGTGTCGAAGCCCAGCGGCAGCACCAGCGCCTGTGGTGCGAAGTCGAGCACCGCTGCGACACCTTGGTCGACCGCTTGCAAGAAGGCCGCGTTGCCGGAGCCGTGCGCCAGCGGCAGGTTCAGGTTGAAGCCCTCGCCCGCACCGACGCCGCGCTCGTGCGCGTAGCCGGTGTAGAACGGGTAGTAGCCGCTCGGGTCGGCGTGCGTCGACACGGTCAGTACATCGTTGCGCGCATAGAAGATGTTCTGGGTGCCATCGCCGTGGTGCGCGTCGACATCGAACACCGCGACGCGCGCGTGGCGCTGGCGCAGCCGCTGCGCCGCCACGGCGCTGTTGTTCACATAGCAGAAGCCGCCGGCGCGGTCGCGGTGCGCGTGGTGGCCCGAGGGCCGGCAAAGCGCGTAGGCCACATCGCCGGAGCCGAGCACCGCGTCGGCCGCAGCCACCGCGGTGTGCGCCGATCGCAGCACCGAACGCCAGGTGTTGGGGCCGATCGGGCACGCGAGGTCGCTGATGTAGTAGCCGGTGCGCGCGACCAGCGACGGCGAGGGGCACGGTGGGCGATCGACGCCGGGCGTGCCGCCGCCATAGGGCGAGAGGTTGGGCAGCACCTCGATGCCGGGCTCGACACCGGGCAGCTTGAGTTCGCGCCACAGAGCGTAGGCCGATTCCAGGTAGTCGAGGTAGTCGACGCTGTGCACCGCTTCGAGCGGCGCACGGCCGACCTCCGGCGGCGACGCCAATGCGATGCCGCGAGCCGCCAGTGCGTCGCGCAGCGCGTGCGCGCGGCTCGGCAGGTCGGTCGGCTTCGCGATGCGGCCCAGACGCATGAACTGCTGCGGGTCGTGCAGCAGTTGATCGTCGGTGAAGAAGGCCTTCATCGAAACGTTTCTTCGAAGCGAACCATCGCGCGCTCGAAGCGGGTGAACAGCTCGGTGACCTGCTCGGCGGTGGTGATCAGTGGCGGGCAGAACGCGATCGCATCGCCCATCGCGCGCACGATCAGGCCTTGCTCAAGCGCGAGTTCGGCCAGGCGCGCACCGGCCTTCATCGCGGGATCGAACGGCACGCGTCTCGACGGATCGGCCGCGAGTTCGATCGCCCCGATCAGGCCAACCCCACGCACCTCGGTCACGTGCCGGCGCGAGGCATAGGCGCGCAACCCCGTCTGGAACTGCGGCGCGATCGCCTTCACGTGCGCGAGGATGTTCTCGTCCTCATAGACCTGCAGCGTCTCGAGCGCGATCGCGCACGCGACCGGGTGGCCCGAGTAGGTGAAGCCGTGGCCGAAGGTGCCGATCTTGCCGCTGTTGGCCGCGACGGCCGCGTGCACCTTCTCGGACACCATCACCGCCGAGATCGGCACGTAGCCGGACGACAAGGCCTTGGCCGAGGTGAGGATGTCGGGCTTCAGGCCGAAGGTGGTCGAGCCGAACATCTCGCCGGTGCGGCCATAGCCGCAGATCACCTCGTCGGCGATCAGCAGCACCTCGTACTTCGCGAGCACCCGCTGCACCTTCTCGAAGTAGCCGGCCGGCGGCACGAGCACGCCGCCCGCGCCCATCACCGGCTCGGCGAGGAAGGCGCCGACGGTGTCGGGGCCTTCGGCCAGGATGCGCTGCTCCAACGCATGGGTCAAGCGCGTCGAGTAAGCCTCTTCGCTCTCGCCGATCTCGGCAAATCGATGGTGGTGCGGGCACTCGACGTGCAGCATGCGGTCCAGCGGCAGGTCGAAGTCGCGGTGATTGGGCACCAGCCCGCTCAGGCTGGCCGCAGCGACAGTGACGCCGTGGTACGCGTTTTGGCGCGCGATGATCTTCTTCTTGGCCGGTTGACCGATCGCGTTGTGGTAGTACCAGACCAGCTTGACAGCCGAGTCGTTGGCCTCGGACCCCGAGTTCGCGAAGAACACCTTGGACATGGTCACCGGCGCAAGCGCGAGCAGCTTCTCGGCCAGCGCGATCGCGGCCGGGTTCGAGCGGCCGTTGAACGTGTGGTAGTACGGCAGCCCGTACAAGGCCTTGCTGCCGGCATCGGCGAGGCGCTGGTTGCTGAAGCCGAGCGAGGCGCACCACAGGCCCGACATCGCCTCGAGGTAACGGCGGCCGCGGTCGTCCTCGACGAAGATGCCATCGCCGCGCACGATCACCAGCGGGTCGACCTGCGGGTGCGTGGCGAGGTTGGTGAACGGGTGCAGGTGCGCGGCGATGTCGCTCGCCGCGCGCGCGGCATGGGCTTGCTCGGTGGTGTCGAAGGGCTTCATTTCAATAGCCGCGTTCCAGATCGACCTGATGCAGCGGCCGCTGCCCTTGCTGCAGCGACGCGAGGTTGGCCAAGGTCTGCTGCGCGATCACCAGGCGGTCGGTGCGCGTCGCGATGTGCGGCGTAATCAGGATGCGCGGGTCGCCCCAGAACGGGTGGCCGGCCGGTAGCGGCTCGACCGAGAACGCGTCCAGCGTCGCGGCCGACAGCTGGCCACTGTCCAACGCGGGCAGCAGGTCGGCCTCGACCAAGTGGTCGCCGCGGCCGACGTTGATCAGGTGCGCGCCGCGCGGCAGCTTCGCGAACAGCGAGGCGTTCAGTACGCCGCGCGTCCGCGGCGTCAGCGGCAGCAGGCACACCAGTGTGTCGCAGCCGGACAGGAACTCGTCGAGCTGGTCGGCGCCATGAAAGCCCGTCACGCCGCCCGGCAACTCGGTCTTGGCGCTGCGGCTCCAGCCGCGCACCGGGTAGCCGATGGTCGCGAGCGCGGTCGCGCAGGCGCTGCCGAGGTGGCCGAGCCCGGCGATACCGACGCGGTGCCGGCGTGGGTTCACGAAGGCTTGCTCTTGCCAGTCGGACGCGGCCGAATTCGCGACATAGGCCTGCATGCCGCGCTGCTGCTGCACCACGGCCCAGGTCACGTAGGCCTTCATGCCCGCAGCCATGGTCGTGTCGACGACGCGGCACAGCGGCAAGTGGCGCGGCAGCGCCGGGTCGGCAACCAAGTGGTCGATGCCTGCGGCGAGCGACTGCACGAGCTTCAGCTTGGGCAACTGCGCGAGCCGGCCGTGCGGCGGGAACCAGCAGACCGCCACGTCGACGTCCTCGACCCGGCCGAGGTCGGCGCCCACGCGCAAGTCGATGCCGGGACAGGCCTCGCGAAACGCGTCGCTGAGGTACTGCATGTCCAGCACCTCGCTGAGCAAGGCCACACAAGGCGCCGGCTTCGTCACGCCCATCAGGCCACCGCCATCGTCAGGTGGTGCGGCGGCGACGCGATCCGCGGCACGGCCTCGATGAGCTTGCGGGTGTAGGCGTGCCGCGGGTCGCCCAGCACCTTGTGCGTCTCGCCGTACTCGACGACCTCGCCGCGTTGCATCACCGCGATGTGGTCGCACATCTGGCCGGCCACGCGCAGATCGTGCGTGATGAAGACCATCGCGAGCTGGAACTGCTCGCGCACCTGCGCGAAGAGCTCCAGCACCTGGGCCTGCACCGACACGTCGAGCGCCGACACCGGCTCGTCGGCAACCAGCAGCTCGGGCTGCATTGCCAGCGCCCGCGCGATGGCGATGCGCTGGCGCTGGCCGCCCGAGAACTCGTGCGGGTAGCGCTGCGCCGCGTCGGCACCGAGGCCGACGAGCTTCAGCAGCTCGAGCGCGCGCGCCATCGCTTCGGTCTTGCTCACGCCCTGCGCGATCGGCCCGCCGGCGATCGCCGCACCGACCTTGTGGCGCGGGTTCAGCGACGCGTACGGGTCCTGGAACACCATTTGGATCTTGCCGGCGGCCTCCTTGCGGAAGGCCGCGCCCTGCGACAGGTTGCGGCCCTTGAACAGGATGCGGCCGCTGTCGAACGGCGCGAGCCCGACGAGGCAGCGGCCGACGCTGGACTTGCCCGAGCCCGATTCGCCGACCAGCCCCAGCGTCTCGCCACGCTTCAGCTCGAAGCTGATGTCTTTCGCGGCCTGCACCGAGCGGCCGCGCTTGAACAAGCCATTGCCGGAGCGGTAGGTCTTGCACAAGTCCTGCACCTGCAGCACGCGGGCGACCTCGTCGGTCGGTGTCGCGCGCTGGGCCTGTCCATCTGGAATCGCGTTGATCAGTTTGCGCGTGTACGGGTGCTGCGGTGCGTCGAGCACGTCGCGCACGGCACCGGCTTCGACGACCTGGCCGGTCTGCATCACCACCACCTGGTCGGCGATCTCGGAGACGACACCGAAGTCGTGCGTGATGAACAGCACCGCGGTGCCGCGGCGTTGCTGCAGCTCGCGGATGAGCTTGAGGATTTGCGCCTGCGTTGTCACGTCGAGCGCGGTCGTTGGCTCATCGCAGATCAGCAGCACGGGCTCCAACACCAACGCGCACGCGATCATTACGCGCTGGCGCTGCCCGCCGGAGAGGCGGAACGGGTAGCTGTCGATGGTCAATTCGGGGTCGGGCAGGCCGACATCGGCGAGTGCCGCGAGGATGCGTCGGCGCTTCTCGGCCGCCGGCACCTTGATGTGCGCGTCGAACACCTCGCCGATCTGCTCGCCGATGCGCATCACCGGGTTCAGCGCCGTCATCGGCTCCTGGAAAATCATGCCGATGCGGCGGCCTCGCAGTTCGCGCATCTGCGGTTCGGTCAGCGTCAAGAGGTCCGTGCCTTCGAACAGGATCTGGCCGTTCACCGGCGCGACGTGCGGGCGCGGCAGCAAGCCCATCACCGCATTCGCGATCATCGACTTGCCCGAGCCCGATTCGCCGACCACGCACAGCGTTTGGCCCGGCAGCACCGACAGCGAGGCGCGCTCGACCGCAAGCGCGCGGTCGGCGCCGGTCGGCAGCGCGATGCTGAGGTCGACGATGGCCAGCACAGGCTGCGTGGGGTTCACCGCACTGCTCATTTGGTTCTCCCGTCGAGCCGCGTGTTCAGGCCATCACTCAAACCTTCGCCGACAAGGTTCAGTGCCAGCACGGTCAGCACGATGGCCAGGCCGGGGAACAACGCCATCCACCACGCCTGGCGCAGCACGGTGCGCGCCGAGCCCACCATGTAGCCCCAGCTCATCTGGTTCGGGTCACCGAGCCCGAGAAAGCTCAGGCTCGATTCGAGCAGGATCGCCGTGGCCACCATCAGCGAGGCCATCACGATGATGGGCGACATGGCATTCGGCAGGATCTGCGTCAGGATGATGCGCGGCGTCGACTGGCCCGCCAGCAGCGCGGCCTGCACGAAGTCGCGCTGGCGCAGCGTGAGAAACTCGCTGCGCACCAGGCGTGCGACCGGTGGCCACGAGACGATCGCGATCGCGGTGACGATGGAGCCGACCGAGGGCTGGAAGATCGCCACCAGCACGATGGCCAACGCGAAGCTGGGCACGGCCTGGAAGATCTCGGTGAAGCGCATCAGCGCCGCGTCGACCAGCCCGCCGAAGTAGCCGGCGACTGCGCCCAGCGTGATGCCGATCAGCAGCGCAACGACCGTCGACACCGCGCCGATCAGCAGCGAGATGCGGGCGCCGTAGATCATGCCGGAGAGGATGTCGCGGCCCAGCGTGTCGGTGCCGAGGGCGAAGCCGGGTTCGGTCCACGGCCGCAGGAAGGGTTGCTGGACCATGCCCCACGGATCGTTCGTCGCGATCCACGGGCCGAGCAGCGCAACGACGACGACGGCGAGTAGCACAGCCATGCCGGCGACGGCGCCCTTGTTGCGGGTGAAGCGGCGCCAGAAGGGACTCTTCATGTGGGGGCTCCCGCCGGGCCACTCCCAAGGGAGACCGCGCCCCCGCGGGGGGCAGCGAACGGAGTGAACGTGGGGGTCATAGTTCTATTCGCGGATCGACCAACGTGTACACAAGGTCGGTGATCAGGTTGAACAACACCGCCATCGCCGCGGTGACCAGGAATGAACCCAGCAGCAGGCTGTAGTCACGCTGCAGCAGCGCATCGAACATCAACCGACCGATGCCCGGCCAAGCGAACACGGTTTCCGTCAGCACCGCCCCGCCGATCATCCCGCCCGCCTGGATGCCGGCCAGCGTGACGACCGGCAGCAGCGCGTTGCGCAGCACGTGCGCGCGCAGGATGCGGCCGGGCTTCACACCTTTGGCACGCGCGGTCTTGACGAAGTCCATCTGCGCCACGTCGAGCATCGCGGCGCGCGTCATGCGCGCATACACGGCCATGTAGAACAGCGCGAGCGTCAGCGCGGGCAGCAGCAGGTGTTGCGCGATGTCCCACGCCAGCGCGAAGCCGGTCAGGCCCGAGCCCACGGTGCTGAAGCCAAAGCCCGGCAACCAGGCCAGTTGCACGGTGAACACCAGCACCGCCATCAGCGCCAGCCAGTACAGCGGTGTCGCGTAGAAGATCAGTGCGACGACGGTAATGGCACTGTCGACCCACGTGCCCGCACGCCGCGCCGACAGCGCGCCCAGCGTCACGCCAAACAGCAGCGACAGCACAAACGCGCTGCCGGTGAGCAGCAGCGTGGCGGGCAGCCGGTCCATGATCAGCTTCAGCACCGGTTGCTGCTGACGGTATGAAAAGCCGAGGTCCAGCGTCACGACCTTGCCGAGGTAGGTCGCGAGCTGCGTGGTGATCGGCTGGTCGAGCCCGAACTGAGTGCGCAGCTGCGCGACGAACTGCGGATCGGACGCGCCCGCCTCGCCCGCCAGCACCGAGACGGGGTCGCCCGGCGCGGCACGCACCAGCATGAAGTTGACGGTGGCGATCAGCACGATCGCCAGCAAGCCCTGCAGCACGCGGGTCAGCATGAACTGCAAGCGCTTCATCGGCGGCCACCCTCGCGTTCGTTCGTGACCAGCCTGCCCATCATGCGATCGAGGCGCCGCCCAAGCTGTCGTTCAGACCGATGCCCGAACTCACGATGTTGCTCAGCTTGGTGCGGTACAGCGTCGGGAAGTTGATCTCGTACAGCCACGCGACCGGCACCTCGTCGAGCAGGAGCTTCTGCACTTGCAGGTAGATCGCCTTGCGCTTCTCGGGATCCGCTTCTTTCGCCCCGGCATCGAACAGTTCGTCGACCTTGGGGTTGGAGTAGCCCTCGACGTTGTTGAATGGCGAACCCTTTGCAATGTTGGCCGTGGTGTAGTTGCGCGCCACGCCCAGCGCCGGGTCGCCGTACTGGTAGACGTAGGTGAACGCGAGGTCGTAGTCCCACTCGTTGAGCTTCTGGTTCCAGCCGGCCACGTCGGTCGCGACCATCTCGATCTTCACGCCGGCCTGCAGCAGGTTCTGGCGCAAGATCTCGGCGGTGCGCGTCCAGGTCTCGCCGTAGGGCAGCGGCAGCAGGCGCAGCGTTTCCCCCTTGTAGCCGGCCTCGGCGAGCAGCTTCTTCGCGGTGTCGACGTTGCGCGGGTACTTGGCGACGTCGGTGCTGTGGAACTTGATGTTGCTGTTGAACGGACCGGTCGCGGGCTTCGCAAAGCCCTGCCACGCGACCTTGCAGATCGCCTCGCGGTCGATCGCGAACATCAGCGCTTGGCGGAACTTGACGTGGTCCATCGGTGCCTTGCGGTGGTTGATCCACAGCCACGAGTGCGGCGCGAAGAACTCCCAGCCCTTGGTTGTGACCGCCACGCCGGGCAGCTTGGCGAGGCGTTGCACATCGAAGTATTCGACCGCGCCGCCCGGCACCAGGTCGACCTTGCCGGATTCGAAGGCCGCCGCACGCGAGGCCGCGTCGGGGATCACGTGGAAGTAGATGCTGTCGACCAGCGGCACGTCTTTCACGTGGTACTTGTCGTTGGCCACGAGCTGGATGTAGGAGCCCTTGACCCACTCCTTGAACTTGAACGGGCCGGTGCCGATCGGCGTGGCGTTGGCCGGGTTGGTCGCGAACTCGGTGTTCTCGTAAATGTGCTTCGGGATCATCGGCATACTGCCGACCTCGAAGATGCCGATGAACGGCCCGAACGGGTACTTGAGCTTGAACTCGACCGTCAGCGGGTCGATCGCCTTGATGCTCTCGACCGCGGCCAGGTTGGCGCGCAGCCGCGCATGCGTCTTGCGCAGGAACACATCGGCCGAGAACACCACGTCGGCCGAGGTGAAGGGCTTGCCGTCGTGCCACAGCACGCCCGGCTTGAGCTTGAAGGTGAAGACCGTGCCTTCCTTGTTCGTGGTCCACGAGGTGGCCAGCGACGGTAGCGGGGTGATCTTCTCGTCGTAGCGCAGCAGGCCTTCGTAGATATTGCCGGCGATCAACTGCGTGGGGCCGTTCTGCGTGATGCCCATCATCAAGCCCGGTGGCTCGGGCTGGACGACGGCGTTGATCACGCCCCCCTTCTTGCCCGCCGCGAGTAGGTGCAGCGGCACGCCCGCGAGCGTCAGGCCGGCAGCGGCGGAAGCACCCAGTTGAATGAGGTTGCGACGTTTCATGCGGACGAACTCCTAAGTCTCAGGATGGGGTGGATGACGAGGGAACGCGTCGAACTCAGTCGAGGTACGAGCTCGCCGGCGCGGGCGCGATGCGTTGCAGCATGGCGCGCCATTCGCGCGCATTCGGGTCGGGTTCGCCGGGCTCGCGCGTGCTGTCGCCGCTCTCGTACTGGCGCGCCGTCTTTTCGCAGACCTCGGGCGGCACCGGATAGGCCGCCTCGCCGCTGGCCTGGATCGCCAGCTGCACGCGGCAGGCGCGGTCGAGGTTCAGCATCAGGATGAAAGCCTCGGGGATGTTGCGCCCCAGGGTCAGCAAACCGTGGTTGCGCAGGATCATCACGCGCGCCGTTGGGCCCAGGTCGGCGACCAGGCGCTCGCGCTCGTCGGCGTCGAGCGCGATGCCCTCGAAGTCGTGGTACACGACGCGGTTGTAGAACTCGAGTGCCCACTGGTTGCAAGGCTGCAGCCCGCAGGCCAGTGACGAGACCCCGACGCCGGCCACGGTGTGCGTGTGCAGCACGCAAGCCGCGTCATGGCGCGCCGCATGCACCGCGCTGTGGATCGTGAAGCCGGCCGGGTTCACGTCGTACGGCGAGTCGTCGAGGATGCGCCCTTCGAGATCGATCTTGACCAGGCGGGACGCCGTGATGTCGCGGAACAGCATGCCGAACGGGTTGATCAGGAACTGGTCGTCGGTGCCCGGTACGCGCGCGGAGATGTGCGTGTAGATGCTGTCGTCCATGCCGTAATAGGCGACCAGCCGATAGGCGGCGGCCAGGTCTTCGCGGACCCGGCGCTCGGCCTCGGCGCGGTCGGCGGCCTTCGGGTTCAGCGTGTGCAACTGCATGTCTTGCTTCCTTTCAGACGGGGCGACAGCCACGGCGCCGGAGCGAAGGGCATCAGCCGTGCAAACTGTCGACAGTCAACGTTAGACACCAATTAGCAATATGCAGGCCTGCGCCGAATCCTTTTTTTGCCCGAAACCGGTGCGCGGGATTGGGGTTCGAATTCGGTTCTGCCGGCACGAGCGTGCTATGCCAGCGCCATTGCGTTGAGGCAGCGACAGCCGCTGGGCGGTCCACCTCGAATCCTCCGGGCGTGGCTGGCCTGCGCTCCTGCGGCTCCACCATGCGCCCATCGGCCCATAGTCGTTGCGCCCAAATCTTCACTGTTAGAATATACAGTACCATGACGCAGCAGTTGCCAATTCCTGCCCCCGCGGCTGAGTGCTGTCGGGGGCGTTTCTTTGGCGCTAGAGTTTTGGCATGTGTACGCGCCATGTCTCACCGGAAGAGGCTGCAATGGACTGTGTATGGCGCATCGACCGGCGCACCCCTTGGCGTGGCCGGGTCGACACCTTCAAGCACTACCAGGCGCCGTACATCCGCGCCGTCGACGACCCTGCCGAGCCGTTGCGCGAGCAACGCATCGGGCAATGGAGCCTGATCCCGCATTTCGAGAAGACACCGCAGTTCGCCTACGACACCTACAACGCGAAGTTCGAGGACATCCTCTCGAAGAAGACGAAGAGCTTTCTGCAGCCCTGGGCTCGCGGCCAGCGCTGCCTCATTCCGGCCGAGGCCTACTACGAGTCCTGCTGGGAGACGGGCCAGCCCCAGCCCTGGCGATTCACGCGTGCCGACGGCCAGCTGTGGGGCTTGGCTGGCCTATGGAACACCTGGCACGACCCAGCGAGCGGCGTGTCGCATGAGAGCTTCACCATGCTGACAATCAACGCCGACGCGCACCCGCTGATGAGCCGCATGCACAAGCCTGACGACAAGCTCCCGGCCGACCAGCAAGACAAGCGGATGGTGGTGCCCATCGAGGTGGCCGATGTCGACCGCTGGTTGTCCGGCCAGGTCGACGACGTGATTCCGCTGGTGCGCATGGCACCGCAACAGCTGTTCGTCTCCGAGCCCATGCCGGTGGCGCCCAAGCGGCCAAAGCCACCGCGCAGCGTCAAGAAGCAGCTGCAAGAACAGCCGCCCCAGCAAGGAGAGTTGTTCTGATGTGGACGATCACGATCTCGTACAAGGACCAGTTGCTCTATGGCCGCCGCGGGCGCGTGGCAGAAGCCGCGGCGCGGGACCACTTCGAGCAGGCCGGCTGCACGCCCCACCAAGCGGCGGAGGCGGCCTGGCAGCAAGAGGGCGCGGACCTGGACCCGAGCCGAGGCTTGACCGAACAGCAGGAGCAATGGGCCGAGGTCTGGCGCCGTGCGCCGGAGGCAGTGGCGTCAGCGCTGGGAGCCAGCGAAGAGGACATCGAGGTCGAGCTGCATCGCGAACCGGGTCGCTGAGACCATGGCAGCACGACGACTGTTCATCGGCCTGATGGCTGGCAGGGCGCAAGAGGCCATCACCCGGTATCAGCTGCAGTACGACTGGCCGGTCACCGTGCGGCTGACGGCGCCATCCCAGCTGCACCTGACGCTGCTGTTCCTCGGCAACGTGGAACTGGACGTGGAGCGGCGCCTGAGCGCGGCGCTGGCCACCGTGCCGATGGCGCCGCTGTCCCTGCGGTTGACCCGCGCCGACATGTTCCCCGGAGGCATCGCGGTGCTGAAACCGGAAGGGAATCATTCGCTCGAGCTGCTCCAGGGCGACATCGCGGCACTCGTGCAGCCGCTGGGCCTGAGCCTCGATCCGAAGCCGTGGGTGCCGCACGTCACCCTCGCGCGCAAGGCACAAGGCTGTGTGCCACCGCAGGTCGCGCCGTCCATCGAGTGGGATGTGTCCCAGTTCTCGCTGGTGTGGTCTCGGCCGGAGGGCGCCGGCTACGACGTGCTGGAGAGCTGGTCGGCCGCATAACATCCGACCATGAAATCACTCTGCTCAATAGTCGCCCTGATGGCGGCGCTCTGTGTTCCGCTCGATGCCTCTGCACGGGGAGTAGAAGGGCATCGGATCATTGCTGCGTTGGCCGAAGCACAGCTCTCATCGCCGCATTCTTCAGCTTCGTGCGACTCGGTTCCTTGCTTGGCATGCATGCTCCTTGCGATCATGTTGTGCCTCGCACACAAAATTCCGGACAGGCTCTCGGAGGAGCGCGAGCAAGACACACACTTCAGGCCGCCAGTCCTTGGCGCCGCATATGGCTCACCGTCAACCAAATCGCCGAGACGAGGAAATAGACCGCCCCCACACCGGCGTAGCCAGTGATGCCCGCTAACTCAGGAGGTGTGTCCATCCGCGACTGGGCCACAAAGAGGCCGCCCGCGAGCGCCGATTGAGCGCCGCTCAGGATCATGGCCCACTGTGCACCTTGCCTCTTCCATCGGCGTACCGCTGTGCTCAACTGAAGGAGCCCCGAGACGATCGCCCATACGCCAATCACCGCTACAACCGCATTCATGCCTTGGTGCAGCGCGAGCGCCACGGCCAACGCGGTAATCCCGCTGATCCAGACATTGATTCGCTGGGTGCGATTGAGCGCCAGACCGCCGCTAGAAGCCGCGTCGACCCAGTTGGCGCCGGCATCCCACGCCGGATAGAGGACCAGTAGTACTGCCGCGCCTGCTGGTACCTTCGTGCCTACGACGAGCACCGCGGCCACCCAGACAAATGAGAACAGGGCACGAGCGTAGTAGTAGCGCTTCAGCCACTGCTCCTGGTCAGCGTGAGGAAAGTTAAGGTTCGTGGGCATGAAAAATGGTCCTTGTGTTGGTGATCGATTGCTCAGCGAGGTCAGCTGTGTACAGTCAGGCCGCCTTGCTGCGAGTTCAACGGGCCGCCTCAATGAGGCGATGGAGCGAAACGCTGCCGTTGTTCAGATGCCTGCATACCACTCGTACCCGCGGTCTTCCCAGTAGCCGCCTTTGCCACCCCAAAGCTGGTCGAAGCTCGACACAACCTCTAGCCGCATGAGGTACTTCGCCTGCTTGTATCCGAGCTGACGCTCGACACGAAGTCTGAGCGGCGCGCCATGCTCAACGGGAAGCTGTCGGTCGTTCATTGCGTAGGCAAGAATCGTCTGTGGATGCCATGCATCGAGCAAGTCGATGCTCTCGTAGTAGCGACCACTGTCATCCAGACTCTGCTCGAGCTCGTCAGCACAGTGGAGGACGACATAACGGGCGCTTGGCGACAGGCCAGCGGTATCAAGGATTCGGCCGAGTTGAACACCCTGCCACTTCCCAATCGCGCTCCAGCCCTCGACACAGTCGTGCCGGGTGATCTGGGTGCGCGAGGGAAAGCGCATGAGATCGTCCAACGACAAGCTCAATGGCCTCTGGACCAATCCGTCAACTCGCAGTCGCCAGTCGACGAACTTGCCATCCATGAGTCGGGCGTACTCGTCGGATGCTGGCAAGCGCGTTCCGTTGGCCCGAAACACAGGCGAAAGGTCGGACTCACTGAATTCCGCTGCCAGGGTCCCCCGCGCTTGCAGCACTCGCTGGGCGTTCATCGTCAGATGTTCGGTGCCGCGAAGAATTCGGTCAGTCGGACCGCTCTGCACCAAGCGATCGCATCCGGAGAGCGCGGCTGCGCTCAAACCGACGAGTGCGCCGCCAAGAAATCCTCGCCGAGAAGCAGTCTTCATCACTGCGCACCCCCATCGATCTCAATTGCGTAGCGGCCCGTGATCATCGAGCGCAGGTTGTTCCATACGCCCGATACGGCGACCATGACCAAATGCACCACGACGAATGCCACGAGTGAGAAGGCAGTCAGAAAGTGCAGTGTTCTGGCTGTGGCCCGACCTCCTTGCAACTCGGGAAGCACTGGGAACGCTGCGTCGATGGCAGGTGACATCGCCAGCCCACTTGCAACCATCAGCGGCAACAGAACGAAGGCGACCATCAGGTACGTCATCTTCTGCAGAGCGTTGTATCGGCGTGCCTCTTCACCTCTTGCGAAGCGCAGCCGCGCGTGGTCTTTGATTTCCTGCCAGAGGTGCTGGCGGCTGAGTTGGTCCTTCGTCGGCAACAGGTCGCGCCGGAAATGCTCACTCCAGAACCCATAGGCCATGTAAAGCAAGCCGTTGATCACCAGCAGCCAGGCAAACGTGAAGTGCAGACGGCGGCCGGCGCCCAGGTCGTGATACGAGGGCAGCGTCAGCCAGGTCGGAAAGGCGCGGGCCACGACGGCCCCATCTTCCTTGCTCGCGCCAAGGAATCCTGTGGTGTCGACGCTCAGGCCGCCCAATCGGGCCTTGCCGCGAATCGCGTCCTTCGAGCCCTCGCTGGTGATCTCGATAACGGGCGTCTCATGGTCCGCCCCGTATTTGCCGACATAGAGCCGCGGATGCGCGTTGAAGATCTGAAGTCCGCTCGCCAGCAGAAGAATGAGACACAGGGCGTTCAGCCAGTGTGTCAGCCGCACCGCCACGCCGTGTCTTTGCACGCGGATCCGCCGTTCGGCTATCGGTTCTGAAGCAGATGTATCCATAGGGAGATCCGTTCGGGTCGCCGGCCGGTTTGAGACCGGCCGGCTTTCCGTTTACATCGGGGGAACGACGCCGTTCTTTCCGACAACGAGGCGGCCGGAAGCAAGATTGCCCGCGGCATCCTTCTCGGCGACGACGAAGACGACTGCGCCAGCCTTGACGTCATCGGGCGTGGCCTCGGTAAGCGATACGACCGGAGTTCCCGTCGGAATTGAGATCTTCTTTTCCTGACCGTGGTACGTGACCGTCACGGTGCTCCCTTCGACAGACTTCACGGCATTGGAGACCGTGGCGTTGGTCATGGAGCTGTTCGGCTGAAGATCCCAACCGAAGCTGCCTTCAGCCGCTCCCTTCATCGCCGGTGGGAAGATGACGACCTCAAGTGCGCCGTCTCCGCCTTGCGCCTTGGGCAGCGACGCAATACCGACGTAGTCGCCCGGCTTGATGTCAGAGATCGCTGCCTTGGCAACGCCGGACGCAACCCAGCCTTGCTTGAGCTTGACCGTGATGAGATTCCCTTCGCGAGACTTCAGCTCGAGCTGGTCGCCGTTCCGGGCGACGACAGTACCGCGAACGCGCACGCTCGCATCTCCCGGGCCGGCTGCGGAAGAGATGGTGGGAACGACGAAGGCCAGAGCGACGATGTTGGCGGCGATAAGCGAGTTGAGGCGTTGATGCATATACAGATCCTTGAGATGGAATGGTCGTGGTCGTGGTCGTGGTCGATGGCGGATTCGGGTGAGTTCTGCACGAGGCCGCGCCATGGAGGGCCTGCGCATACGACAGGCCTTTTCTTTGTGTGAACCAGGCGATGCGGTCGAAGAGACTTTAGAGATTTGCTCGTCCGAGGGGGGTGACAAGTCGGTGACAAAAACGTCATGCCGCCCGTACCCCCGTCGAGGCAAAATCCATCCGCATGAAGATCTTGGTCATCGAGGACGACCCCAAGACCGGCGACTACCTGAAGAAGGGGCTTCGCGAGAGCGGCTACGCCGTCGATTTGTCACGCACTGGGCCTGACGGCCTCCACGCGGCGCTGAACAACGACTACGACCTTGTTGTTCTCGACGTGACTCTTCCTGGAATCGACGGGTGGCAGATCATGCCGGCGCTTCGCGAGAAGGGCGACATGCGCGTGCTGTTCCTGACTGCACGGGATCAGTTGAGCGATCGCATCCGCGGACTTGAACTTGGCGCGGACGACTACCTCGTGAAGCCCTTTTCCTTTACCGAACTCGTGCTGCGCATCCGCACGCTGTTGCGACGTGGCGTCGCCCGCGATGCCGACATGTACCTGGTGGCTGACCTCAAGCTGGATGTGCTGCGACGCAAGGTCACGCGAGAGGGTGTGGAAGTCGCATTGACGAACAAGGAGTTCCTGCTGTTGCACTTGCTTGTGAAGCGTCAGGGGGAAGCGCTACCGCGCACGTTGATCGCATCCGAAGTCTGGAACATGAACTTTGACAGTGACACCAACGTCGTGGATGTGGCGATCAAACGGTTGCGCGCCAAGGTCGACCGGCCCTTCGCCACGCCGTTGATTCACACGGTACGCAACGTCGGCTACGCCTTCGGCGATGCGCTCGGCGACCTGGAAGAGGGCCCGGATTGAAGTCACACTGGTTTCCGCAATCGCTCGCGGTGCGGGTGACTCTGCTGTGCGGTTTCATCGCATTCGCCATGACAAGCATGCTCGGTGCGTACTTCTTTTTCTTTGCGCGAACTGCCATAAACGCGCATGCCGACGATCAGCTCATTAACCGTGCTGAGCATTTCCGCCGCCTCGTCAGCGACGCGCGGACGATCCAAGACCTGCGCGACCGCTCTCTGCTGTTCGAGGCCCTCCTGGGTGCAACTACCGACGTACTCATACTGCGTCGCGCCGGAGAGATTCCTTTCGTCGAGGTGAATCCGGATCGCGTGGAGGTGCCCGCTGCCGTGATGCCTACGCCTGCGGGCCGACAAATGGTGGCGCAGGACGTGCTGCGGACAACCAATCATCCACAGATGCATTGGGTGGCGGGCCTTGCACGCTCGGGACAAGACGGACAGCTGGTCGAGGTAGTGGCCGGGCATCCCCTCGAGAGCGAGATGCGGATGATTGGCGAGAGTCGATTTCAGGTCGTCCGAAGCACGCTGATGTCGATAGTCGCGTCCGCACTACTTGTTTACGTGGCGCTGCGCCATGGACTCCGTCCTCTGCGTCGTGTGGCGGAGCAGGCAGCGCAGATACATCCGATCAACCTCGCCATCCGTTTTCCGGAACACGACGCTCCGCGCGAGCTGAAGGAGATGGTCTCCGTGTTCAACGCGATGCTCGACCGCATCGCCCAGGGCTACGAGCGGCTTTCTCAGTTCTCGGCTGACCTGGCGCACGAGATTCGCACGCCGGTTGGAGCGTTGATCGGACAAACCCAGGTCGCGCTTAATCGTGTGCGGGCTCCGACTGAGTACCAGCAAGTGCTGGAGTCGAATCTTGAGGAGTTGAACCGACTGCGCCTGATCGTAGACGACATCCTGTTTCTGGCACGAGCCGATCATTCGGAGCTCGACATCGAACGCACGACGCTCGCAATGGATGATGAACTGCAGGGGATCGCCGACTATTTCGAGGGGCCTGCAGACGAGGCGGGTCTGCGGTTTTCGGTACAGGCGAGCGGATCCACGCGGGCAAACGCGCCGCTGGCCCGGAGAGCCATTCACAATCTGGTCGTCAACGCCCTTCGCTACAGCGCCATCAACACGACCGTGCGTCTGATCGGGACGCAGCACGAGTCTGGTTCGACCATCGCTGTCGAAAACGATGGCGTCCCCATTCCCGCTGAGCAGCTCGAGCGACTGTTCGACCGCTTCTATCGCGCCGACGCGACGCGTGACCGTCCAGCCGAATCCAGCGGCTTGGGGTTGGCGATTGTCAAGGCCATCATGGCAATCCATCGCGGGGAGGCACGTGTTTCATGTTCGCCGACCGGAACAATTCGCTTCGAGCTGAACTTCCCAAAATGACCCCGTGCGTGAGCGAGACGTTCGATTAACCTCTCACGAAGCGGGATCGACAAGTTCTGCGCGGCGCTCCTAGTGTCGTGAGTTAGAAGGTCGCAAGCAAAATCTCTCGACGCTTGCGAGAATGTCATCTTCGGTTCTGGACCAGACGAAAGCCCTGGGGTCTGCGGTCGGCCCTGGCCCAGGTGTGCTTCCTCGCGCTCGCGGACGACGCTGAAGCGCTTGATGGCCGCCGATGGCCTTCAAGTCGCATGGTGAGTCAGTGCGGCAAGCGGACGCTCCACGATCCACAACATGACGATTGCAAGACATTTCTCTGCCGTTGACACACGCCGCCATGTGGTCGTGATCGGCGCCGGCGCGGTGGGCAGCGCGACTGCCATCGAAGCCCTGCGCGCGGGCCTGCGAGTGACCGTGGTGGAGCCCGGTGAGCCGGGCGGAACGCAGGCCACCAGTTACGGCAATGCCGGCTGGCTCTCCTCGCATTCGGTGGTGCCGCCCGCGCTGCCCGGAGCCTGGCGCAAGGTGCCCGGCTGGCTGGCCGATCCGCTCGGACCGCTGGTGTTGCGCTGGCGCCATCTGCCGCGCGCCACGCCGTGGCTGCTGCGCTATCTGGCCTCGGGCTGGACGGAGGCGCGCGTGCAGCGCACGGCCGAGGCGCTGCGCACGCTGCTGGCAGGTGCGCCGATGCTGCACGCGCTGCTGGCGGCCGAGGCTGGCGTGCCCCAGCTGATCGAACAGCGCGGCCTGCTGCATGCTTACCGCTCGCGCTCGGAGTTCGACGCTGACGCGCTGGGCTGGCGCGTGCGCGAGCGCGTCGGTATTCGATGGGAGGAGTGGGACGAAGACGAACTGCGTCGCCGCGAACTGGATCTGGACGAGCGGTACACACTCGGCATCTTCGTGCCGGAGGCGGGGCACTGCCGCAACCCCGGCGCGTACGTGGCCGCGCTGGCGCGACATGCGCACGCCACCGGCGCCCGACGCGTGGCTGCGCGTGCGGCGGGTTTTCGGATTGACGGCGGCCGGCTGCGCGCAGTGCGCACCGAGGCCGGTGACATCGCCTGCGACGCCGCAGTGATCTGTGCCGGCGCGCGTTCAGCTGCACTCGCGGCGGCGGCCGGCTCGCCGGTACCGCTGGAATCGGAGCGCGGCTACCACGTGGTGGTCGAAGACGCGATGGTCGGCCCACGCACACCGGTGATGGTGGCCGACGGCAAGCTGATCGCGCACTGGATGGACGGTGGGCTGCGCGCGGCCGGGCAGGTCGAGATCGGCGGCCTGGAGGCTGTGCCCGACTGGCGCCGCGCCGACATCCTGCATCGGCATTTGAAGTCGATGTTTCCGCGATTGGCGCAGGTTGCACCGGATGCGCCTTCCGTCAAGCGCTGGCTCGGTCATCGCCCGAGCATGCCCGACGGTCTGCCCTGCATCGGGCCGGCCCACGCCAGCGCCGACATCGTGCTGGCCTTCGGTCATGGTCACGTCGGTTTGTGCGGCTCGGCGCGCACGGGCCGCCTGGTCGCGCAGCTGCTCGCGGGCGCGGCGCCGGAAGTTGCTTTGGCGCCTTTCGACCCGCGGCGTTTCGGTTGAGGGAGATGAACCGTCGCACGAATGGGAGCGCAGAGCGGCATGTCCTCCCCTTCGATGCGTTCGACTGGGTTCCGAAAGCGATCAAGAACGGCGGTGCGGGTGTAGGGTTAACGCACTGGCTGCGCAGCGCACACGTCCGGCAGTCTCCGGCACCCGCCTCGTAGCGCTGGAACCGGTGGCTGTGCTGGTCGTAGGTGACGCCCGTGCCCTGGAGCGTCTTGCCCGCAGGGCAGCTTGCCGTGTGCTCGTCGTGGAAGACGAAGTCCTCGGGCCTGCCCTTGACGGTCGCCGACGCGACGAAGGTCCGTTGTCTGGGGCTGTCCTTTGGCACGCCGCAACCGGGGAGAACGCTCGCTTCTCGACCTCTCTACCGCACCGCTGGCAGCTCACCCCCGTGGCAAGCTGATCGGACGGGGCGTCGTCAAGACGGATTCGCCGGACGCATACCGGGCGCGGCCTCATGCCGCCACTGCGCGAGCAGGTCCTGCGACTCCATCACGAGCCCGAGGTGCAGCGACACCATGGTCATCGCCGAAGCCTCGAGCTGCGGGTCGGTGCCGCGCACCAGGTCGCGCAGCACGATCACGCGGTAGTTGTGGTTGTTGGCATCGAAGGCGGTGTTGAGCACGCAGCAGTCGGCGAAGCCGCCGTCGAGCACCACGGTCGTGATGCGCTGGTTGCGCAGCAGGAAGTCGAGATCGGTCGGGTAGAAGGCGGACAGGCGCCGCTTGTTCTCGACGCGCATGTCGCCGGGTGCTACGCGTGTGACCCACTCGGTCCAGCGCGAGCCTTCGATCGCGTGCGCGTCGGCATTCGGGATCGCGCCGACGTGCAGCGGGAAGGTGCGGCGCCAGGCGGCGGGAATGCCGCCGAGGTCGTCTGAGCCATCGGCACGCAGCACCGACTTCACGTGCACGATGCGCACGCCCAGCGCACGCGCGTTGTCGTGGAACGCATCGAGCGGTGCGACCAGTTCCCGCGCGCGTGGCGCAGGGCAGGGGCAGTCGGGCGAGTCGTCGAGGTGGCCGCGGTGCATGTCGATCGAGATCACCGCGGTGCTGCGGGGATCGAGGTAGTCGGCGAACTGGCTCGCGTCGACTTCGCGGGCCTGCTCGTAGACGAAGCTGCGCATCAGGTTCTCTCTTCCCGGAGGTAGGGCCGGCCCAGCGCGCCGGGCTCGCCATCGCTGCTGCGCCGCGCCAGTGCGACCCAGACCATCACGGCCAGCGTCACGGCATAAGGTGTCATCAGCACGAAGTATTGCGGCAGCTGCACGCCGGCGGCGGCGAGCTGCGGGATGAGCGCTTCGATGCAGCCGAAGAGCACGGCGCCGGCGAGTGCCTTCCATGGCGACCAACGCGCGAAGATCACCAGGCCGACCGCGATCCAGCCGCGCCCGCCGCTCATGCCCGCGATCCAGAGCTTGGTGCTCACGACCGAGATGTAGGCGCCGGCCAGGCCGACCAGCGCGGCGCCCGCGAGCACGGCGGCGAAGCGCCAGGCCGTCACGCTGATGCCGGCGGCGTCGGCGGCCTGCGGGTTCTCGCCCACCGCGCGCAGGCGCAGGCCGGCGCTGGTGCGCGTGAGGTACCAGACCACCGCGACGAAGATCGGCAGCGTCAGGTAGACCACGATGTTCTGGGCGAACAGGCGGCCGACCAGCGGCAGCGAGGCCAGTGGCCCGAGCGGGAGTGCGGCGAAGCTCTCGACCCCGCGGTTGGTCCAGCCCAGCAGTGTGCCCAGCAGGCTGGTGAGGCCCTGGCAGAAGAACACCAGCGCGAGGCCCGCGATGACCTGGTTCACGCGCAACACGATCACCATCACCGCGAACAGCACCGACACCAGGCTGGCCGCCAGCATGGCCAGCATCAGCGCGATGCCCGGCTGGCCGAACGACAGCTGGGCGCCAATGCCGACCAGCGCGCCGACGAGCATCAGCCCCTCGGCGCCCAGCGACAGCACGCCCGAGCGTTCGGTCAGGATCAGGCCCAGTGCGGCCAGCGCATAGGGCACGGCGAAGTCGGGCGCATTGCCGAGCCAGTTGGTGGCGATGGCGAAGGCGTCCATTAGCCGGCCTTGCTCGCCACCGCGCGGATGCGGTGGCGGATGAAGAAGTCTGACGAGGCAACGCAGATGACGACGATCGCCTGGATCAGCTGCACCATCGAGAACGGGATCTGGTAGAAGACCTGCAGGTTGCGGCCCGCGACGAAGAGCGCGGCGACCAGCAGCGCGACCACGCTTGCGGCCAGAGGGTTGTTGCGCGCCAGGAAGGCGATCAGGATGCCCGAGACGCCGTAGCCCGCATAGAAGGCCTGGGTCAGCCGGCCTTCCTGCCCGGCGACCACCACGAAGCCCGCGATGCCCGACAGCGCGCCCGACAGCAGCACGGCCGACAGGACCATGCGGCGCACCGGCACGCCCACCGCGTGCGCCATGCGCGGATTGGCATCGACAAAGCGCAGGTAGAGGCCGGCGCGGCTGATGCCGACGAACCACCATGCCAGTGCGGTCACCGCGAGCGCGAGCGCGATCGCGGCCGGCCCGGTGCTGCCGAACCATTCGGGCAGCCGCTCGAAGCTGCGGAACTGCGGCGAGTAGGGAAAGGAATCCTTGGGGTCTTTCCAGGCGCCGTAGACCAGGTGCAGCAAAAAGTTGCCCGCGATGTAGTTGAGCATCAGCGACGAGATGATCTCGTTGACGCCGAGCCTGAGCTTGAGCAGCGCGGGCGCCAGCGCCCACAGCAGGCCGAATGTGATGGCCATGCAGAGCATGAGCGGCAGCCGCAGCGCGGGCGGGCCGGTGTCGAAGAACGAGACGGCCGTGGCGCCGATCGCGCCCCAGATCATCTGGCCCTCGAGCCCGAGGTTCCAGAAGCGCGCACGGAAGGCCATCGCCGCCGCCAGGCCGACCAGGATCATCGGCGCGGCCTGGAACAGCACGGCTTGCAGGCTTTGCAGGTCGAACAGCGTGTGCAGCACGAACTCATTGAGCAGCTCACCCGCCGGCACACCGGCCGCCACCAGGATTGCGGCCGAGAGGCCGAAGCCGATCGCCAGCGAGATCGCGAGGATCAGCGCCTGCTTCGGCCACGCCATCTGCTGGCGCAACTCGAGCGCATAGCGGCGGTTGGTCAAGGCGCCGCGCGGTGCCGGGGAGGCGTTGGCTGCGAGCACCGCCGACGACGCTTGCATCACGGGCTTAGTCATGGTCGACCATGGCCTGCCCGACGGACAGGCGATCGGCAGGCTGCTCGAACTCGGCGACGATGCGCCCGCGCGCCATCACGCCCACGCGGTCGGCCAGCGCCAGCACCTCATCGAGGTCTTCGCTGATCAGCAGCACCGCGGCCCCCGCATCGCGCGCGGCCAGCAGGCGCGCATGCACCTCGGCGCTGGCGCGAACGTCGAGGCCGCGGCTCGGGCTGTGCGCCAGCACGACGCGCGGCACGCGACCGAACTCGCGCGCCAGCACCAGCTTTTGCGCATTGCCGCCTGAGAGCAGCGCGGCCTTCTGGTCGAGACTGCGCACGCCCTGCACGTCGAACTGCGCGACCGCGGTACGCGCGTCTTGCTGCATGCGTTTGGCATTGAGCCGCCAAGTGGGGCCGTAGCGGCCGTCGTGCACCTGCCCGACGCCGAAGTTCTCGGCCACTGACAACGCACCCGCGAGCGCGAGGCCGTAGCGGTCCGCCGGGATCGCCGCGATTCGCAGCGCGCGACGTTCGGCATTCGACGTGTTCGCGAGATCGCCAACGCCTTCCAGGAGCAGCTCGCCTTCGAACGGAGCGTCCAGCCCCATCAGCGCCGCGGCCAGTTCGCTCTGGCCGTTGCCGCCGACGCCGGCCAGTCCGTAGATCTCGCCCGCGTGCAGCGTGAGGTCGACACCGGCCAGCGCGCGATGGCCGCCGGGCTCTCGCGTGCGCAGGCCGCGCACCCTGAGCCGTGCCTCGCCCGCCGGGCTGCGGCCGCGCACCGGCGCCGCGACCCCGTCACCCACGGTGAGCTGCACCAGCTCGGCCACTGCGACCTGCTTCGGGTCCACCGTCTTGATGGTGCGGCCGCCACGCATCACCGTGACGCGATCGGCGTAGGTCTTCACGTCGGCCATCTTGTGCGTGACCAGGACCACCGCCGCGCCGCTGCGCGCGAGCGCATGCACGGTCGAGAGCAGGCGCTCGGCCTCTTTGTCGGTCAGCACGGCGGTCGGCTCGTCGAGGATCAGGATGCGTGCGCCGGCCAGCAGCACCTTGAGAATCTCCACGCGCTGCTGCTCGGCGATCGACAGCCGCTCGGTGCGCTGGCGCGGGTCGATGTCGAAGCCCAGTTCCTCGGCCTTGGCCCGGATCTGCGCCTCAAGTTGGGCCAGCCGCCGGCGGTGGCTGCCTTCGCCCGATGCCAGCGGATGGCTGAGCATGATGTTCTCGGCCACGCTGAAGGGCTTCACCAGCTTGAAGTGCTGGTGCACCATGCCGATGTGGTGGCGCGCCGCATCGCGCGGCCCGCTGAGTTGCACCGGGTTGTCGTCGACCCACACCTGGCCGGCCTCCGGTGCATAGAGGCCGGCCGCGATGTTCATCAGCGAGGACTTGCCTGCGCCGTTCTCGCCGAGCAGCGCATGGACCTCACCCCAGCGCGCGCGGAAGTCCGCGTCGGTCAGGGCCTTGAAGCCGTCGAAGGACTTGGCGATGCCGGAGAGCTGGAGTGCGGTCGCCATGCGTGGCTTACTTCTGCGTGACCACGCCCTTGACGTACCAGTCCATCTTCCAGAGGTCGGCGTCCGACAGCGTCGCACCGGCGGCCACGCGCTCCTTGCCGTCGCGGTCCTTCAGCGGGCCGGCATAGACCTGCTTGCCCTTGATGATCGCGTCGCGCTCCGCAGTGATGATCGCGGCCTTGTCCTTCGGCACACCTGCGCCAAAGGCGGCGATGTCGGTGCCGCCGTCCTTCATCTCGATGAAGGCGCCGTAGGGCGAGGGCTTCCAGTTGCCGGCGATGATCTTCTTGAGTTCGGGCGTGAGGAACTTGTCCCAGACCCAGACCGACGAGCACAGCGTGGCCTTGGGCGCAAACTGGCGCAGGTCGCGGTGGTGGCCCGTGCCATACACGCCGCGCTCCTGCGCGACGATCTGCGGCGTGGGCGAGTCGACGTGCTGGCCGATCACGTCGGCGCCCTGGTCGATCAGCGCCATCGCGGCGGCGCGTTCCTTCACCGGGTCGTTCCAGGCGCCGGTGTAGATCACGTTCACCGTGGCGTTCGGGTTCATCTTCTGCGCCCCGAGCGCGAAGGCGTTGACGGTCCAGTTCACCACACCGAAGGGGTTGGCCGCGACGAAGCCGAGCTTGCCGGTCTTGGAGGCTGCGCCGGCGGCCATGCCGCACAGGTACTGGCTCTCGTAGGTGCGGCCGTAGAAGGCCTCGAGGTTGCTGCTGTTGGTGGTGCCCGAGCCGTTCAGGAAGGCCACGTCGGGGTACTTGGCTGCGAGTTCCTTGAAGGTGTCGGAGTAGCCGAAGGCGGTGCCGATGATGATGTTGGCGCCGCGCGAGATGAAGCGCTCGGCCGCCGGCTTGATCGCCGACGCGTCCTCGGGCACGCTCTCGACGAACTGGATCTTCTTGCCGAGCGCCGCCTCGACCTTGATGCGGGCCTCGTCGAACGCCTGCGTCCAGCCGCCGTCGTTCTTCGGGCCGAAGTACAGCATGGCGATCTTGGGTTCGCCCTTGAGCGTGAAGCCGTCGGCCATTGCCGGGCCTGTGAGCACTGCACACACCACCAGCGCCGCAGCGGCGCTGATCATCGATTGACGCAACATGGGAAAGGGCCTTTCGTTGGAGAGACGGGGAACGATGAACGAGCGTGATGAACGAGCGCCGACGGCCTGCAGCCGATCAGCTCATCATGAAGTTGATGCGGAACACGTTGCCTTCGGGATCGAGCAGCACGGCCTGGTACCAGTTGTAGTAGGTCACGTAGGGCGCCTTCACCAGCGTGGCGCCGGCATCGATCGCGACCGGCACCATGCGGTCGACGTCGGCCTGGCTGTCGACATCGATGTTGAGCAGAAACTTGATGCCGCGCGTGTCCGAGAACTCGGAGAGCTGCAGCAGTTCGTAGGCGGCCAGCGCGTTGAAGCCGAGGCTGGATTTGCCGGTGTCGAGCCCGCGAAAGATCGGCGAGCGGATCGCTTCGATCTCGGCAAAGCCGAACACTCGCTGGTAGAAGCCGCTGAGTGCGACCACGTCCTTCGCGAAGACGTTGACGTAAGACAGATGGGCCATGTGGGTTCAGCCTCTCAGGCCGTCGCTTTCGTGCCGCCGAAAGTGGTCTGCTTGACGAACTTCGAGGTGAGGTGGTCGCCCGAGGAGATGGGCGCGTACTTGGGCTGCTCGCCCGGTGCCAGGCAGCTCGGCAGGCATTCGACCATCGCGTCGTAGTTGGGCTGGTGGAAGAACACCAGCGACTGGCGCCGGTTGCTGCTCGCCTCATCGAGCGGCGGGTTCACAACGCGGTGCAGCGTCGACACCCACTGGTCGTTGGTCCACTGCATCATCAGGTCGGCGATGTTGACGACCAGGCCGCCCTCGACCTGTGGCACGTCGACCCACTGGCCGGCCTTGTTGAACACCTGCAGGCCCTTGTCGTCGGGCAGCACGATGGTGAGGCTGCCGTAGTCGCTGTGCGCGCCGGCGCGCAACTGGCCGGGCAGCGGCGCTTCGCGCTGCGGCGGGTAGCTCAGCACGCGGAACATGCTGATGTGCGCGTCGATCTTGTCGTCGAAGAAGTGCTCGGGCAGCGCCAGGCCGAGCGCGAAGATGCGCATCAGCGAGCGCGACAGCTCGCTCATCGCTTCGAAGTAGGTCTCGTAGGCTTCGCGGAAGCCGGCGATCGGCGGCCAGCTGTTGGGCTCGAAGTGCGGGCCGGCGGCGGGGCCGCGGTGGTAGTCGTCGTCCGGCACGTTCGATGGGCCGATCGAGAAGGACTCTTTCAGGTCGCCGGGCGCGGCCTCTTCCAGGCTGTACGACAGGCCCTCCTCGCCGACCGCGCTGTAACCGCGCACCGCGTCCTCGCGTGGGCGGTCGACCTTGCGCTTCTCAGTCAGCGGCAGCGCAAAGAACTCGCGCGACAGCGTCGACACGCGTGCGATCAGATCGGCCGGGATGCCGTGGTTTGTGACGACCAGGAACCCGATGCTGCGACACGCCGCGTCGACCTCGCGCGCCACGTCGGCGCGCTGCTGCGGACTGCCCCGGAAGTAGGGCGCCAGGTCGATGATGGGTACGGACAGCAGGGTCATGGGTTCGATCCTTGGTCGACGCGCAACAGCACGAGTTGCGGGCTAGGCATGCAACGTCTATGCCAGTTGAACCAAATGGACAAAGGCACTGTCCGTGTCTTCGTGGGACATTCCAGAGAGGGCCGGCGCGCGCTCAGCCGCCAGGTCGTGCCGGTGCTTCGGGTTGATGCGTGGCGCGGGCGTGCGGCTCGCCCAAGGGCAGCGCCAAAAGTTGGCCTGCTCGGCCGGACAGGCAGATGCCGGCTTCGATTCGGCGCGTGTCATGGTTGTTGTTGAGAAGAGTGGTGAAGTTTTGCTGAGGAAGGACATCAGCACCGCCGCGCCGAGAACTTGACCCACGTACGGCGTTTGCATCGAGACTTCAGCAAACCTCGCCCCCCGATATCGGTGTCGCGCAAACGCTCGAGTTGCGCTGCAATGAATGAATCAGAACGCCCCGGCGTGGTGTCTCAGCGTCGACCGCCACCTCGAGGTGGCGTGAAGGTACTGCGTGCACTGTGAGTTGCCATGCCCATGCTCGCGTCGATGTCCCGCTGGAGTAAGCCCGTCAAGCGGCTGCTCGTTGGCCTGGCTGTCGTGCTCGTCGCCGGCGCGATCTACGGGCTGGTCGACGAGCTCCAGACTTCGCGACGGCAGGCGGAGCTGCTCGGCGCGCTGGCAAGCGAACTCCACTTCAAGGTCGAGCCAGGACGCAGCGACGCGATCCGATTTCCTGGCTCGGGCCCGTATGACGAACGGCTCGGCTACCGGGCGATACCCCAGCTCGTCGAGCGGCTCGGGCCTCACGGCTACGTCGTCACCGCCCAGGCGCGCATGTCGCCGCGGCTCGTCGAGTTGAGCGACCAGGGCTTGTTCAACCCCTATCGCGAGAAGGACCAGGCCGGGCTCGAGCTGCGCGACTGCCGTGACGAGCCCTTGTTCGCGGCCCGCTTTCCGCAGAGGGTCTATGAGCGCTTCGAAACAGTGCCATCGCTGCTCGTCGACGCGCTGCTGTTCATCGAGAACCGCGAACTGCTGACCTTGCAATACCCGAATCGCAACCCGGCCATCGAGTGGAACCGCCTGGGCAGAGCCGTCGCCGACCGGGCTCGGCATCTGGTGGACGAAGCGCACCCCAGCCCGGGCGGCAGCACGCTGGCGACGCAGATCGAGAAGTACCGCCACTCGCCCGAGGGCCGCACCGAGTCGGTGAAGGAGAAGCTGCGCCAGATCGCGTCGGCCTCGGTGCGCGCCTACCTCGACGGTGCGAACACACTGCCCGCACGCCGCCGGATCGTCGTCGACTACCTCAACACGGTGCCGCTGGGGGCGCAGTCGGGTTTCGGCGAAGTGAACGGGCTCGGCGACGGCCTGTGGGCCTGGTACGGACGCGACCTCGCCGAGGTGAACCGGCTGCTGATGACGGTCGACAACACCGCCGCCGCGCCCATGCCTGCCGAGTTCACTGATGTACCTTCGTGCTGCACACCCCGGAATTCGCTCTTGGGGCGGCCCGGCGAGCTCGTGCAGCGTCGCGCGCTGGCCTTCAAGCACGTGCTGATCGCCCAGCAGGCGCGGGCCTTCAAGCAGGCCCTGTCGTTGATGATCGCGCAGCGCCGGCCCTCGTACTACCTGGGCCAGGGCGCGACCAGCCTGGCCGATCTGACCGACAGCTACCTGCGCGTGATGGCCGACGCCGGTGTGATCGGCACGGGCCTGCGCGACGCGGCGCTGCCGCTGCGCCTGGAGCTGCAGGTGCAGGTGCAGAGCCAGCCGCCGCCGGTTTCGTTCGTCGAACGCAAGGCCGTGACGGCGGCACGGGCGAAGCTGTCCGGCCTGCTCGGCGTACCACGCGCCTACGACCTCGACCGGCTGGATCTGCGTGCCGACAGCAGCCTGGACGGCGAGGTCCAACGCACGGCCACCCGGCTGCTGCGCAGCCTCAAGGACCCGGCTGCTGCCAAGGCGGCGGGCTTGTACGGCTTTCATCTGCTGAACCAGGGCGACGACCCGAGCAAGCTCATCTTCAGCTTCACGCTGTTCGAACGCGGCGAACACGCCAACCTGCTGCGCGTGCAGGCCGACAACCACGACCAGCCTTTCGACATCAACGAAGGTGCCAAGCTCGATCTGGGCTCGACCGCCAAGCTGCGCACGCTGGTTACCTACCTCGAACTGGTTGCGCAGCTGCACGCACGCTGGAGCGGCTCGAGCGCCGAGCAACTCGCGGCGCTCACGCTGGACCGGCGCGACACGCTCGGCCGTTGGGCGCGTGACTACCTGTCCCGGGCCGCGGACCGTGGCCTTGCGGCGATGCTCGAAGCGGCATTGGAGCGTTCGTATTCGGCAAACCCGGCCGAGGGCTTCTTCACCGGTGGCGGGCTGCACCACTTCGTGAACTTCGAACCCAAGGACGACCAGCGCGTGATGAGCGTGCGCGAGGCCTTCAAGCACTCGGTCAACCTGGTGTTCATCCGGCTGATGCGCGATGTGGTCTACCACCTCATCTCGAACGCGCCCGGTGCCGGCCTGCTCGAGGACCCGAGCGACGCGCAGCGGCGCGACTACCTGGCCCGCTTTGCCGACAAGGAAGGGCACGCGTTCAGCGCCCGCTTCTACCGCAAGTACCGTGGCAAGTCGATTCAGGACACCGAGGCGTTGCTGCTGCAAGGCGTGCGCGCGACGCCGGCGCGGCTGGCCAGCGTGTTCCGCAGTCTCGAACCCGAGGCCGGGCCGGATCGCCTGGCGCAGTTCCTGGCGCCACGGCTGGGCGCGGCCGGCGTGTCCGGGCCGGAGCTGCGTGCGCTGTACGACCGGTACGACCCCAGTCGCATGTCGCTGGTCGATCGCGGCTTCGTCGCCGGGGTGCATCCGCTCGAGCTCTGGCTGGTCGGGTTTCTGCGCCACCACCCCGACGCACGCCTGGCCGAGGTGCAGGCCGCCAGCAGCGCCGAACGGCAGCAGGTCTATGGCTGGCTGTTCAAGACCCGCCACAAGACCGCCCAGGACGTGCGCATTCGCAGCCAGCTCGAGCTCGAGGCTTTTGTCGAGATTCAGCGGGCCTGGCAACGGCTGGGCTATCCGTTCGAAGCGCTGACGCCGTCGTACGCGACGGCGATCGGCGCGTCCGGTGACCGCCCGGCGGCGCTGGCCGAGTTGATGGGGATCATCGTCAACCGGGGACTGCGGCTGCCGGTGGTGCGGATCGCTGCGCTCGAGTTCGCGCGTGACACGCCGTACGAGACACGGCTCGCCTATCGGGCGCCGCCGAGCGAGCGCGTGCTGCCCGTCGAGGTCGCCGACAGCGTGCGCCGCGCGCTGCTCGGCGTCGTCGAAGCGGGCACGGCGCAGCGCCTCAACCGGGCGCTCGCGCGGCGCGATGGCACGCTTGTCGAGATTGGTGGCAAGACCGGCACCGGCGACCACCGCTTTGATGTGTTCGGCCGCGGCGGCCAGCTGATCTCGTCACGGGTCATCGATCGCTCCGCCACCTTCGTCTTCCTGATCGGCGAGCGCTACTTCGGCGCCGTGATGGTCTATGTGCACGAGCCCGATGCGGTGAAGTACCGCTTCACCAGCGCGTTGCCGGCCCAGGTGCTGAAGTCGCTGGCACCGGTGCTGCAGCAGCTGCTGGACAGCCGCGCGTGCGGCACGGGGAACGGGTCGGGCGGTTGAGGCGACTCGCCTCGCCGGCTCAGTCGAGTTTCCACACGTATTCACTGATCCATGTCTGGCATGTGAGGCCCATCTCGTGGGCGCCTACGAACGTGCGCAGTCTGATCGAGGCCTCGCTCGACCCGCTGGTCACCATCCGCGGTGAGGGCAAGATCACCGACGTCAACGAAGGCTCGATCAAGGTCACCGGCGTGCTGCGCGGGAAGCTGATCGGCACGGACTTCTCCGACTACTTCACGGAGCCGGACAAGGCACGCGAAGGCTACCTGCAGGTGTTCTCCAAGGGCTTCGTTACCGACTACCCGTTGACGATTCGCCACCGCGACGGCCGGCACACTGCGGTGCTGTACAACGCATCGATCTACAAGGACGTTGGCGGCAATGTGCTCGGCGTGTTCGCCGCCGCACGCGACGTGACTCAATTAGTCAACCTGGGAAGGCAAACGTCGGCACACCGGCGAGAACTGCAGCTACTTCCAATAAATGCCGTTGGTGGCCCTGTCGACCGCTTCTCATTGAGGCCTACCTGTAAACGTTAACACTAGCCGCATGGTCACCACCGGCGCATTGTTGACCGTGAAGGGAGTCAAATGGGGCGGTAGCCGGAAGCGGCCGCGGCATCCGGTCAAGAGGCTGGAGGCGCAAAGAATGATCGCCGCCTGGCGCAAGGTTCGGCGCGACGCCAGGGCATAAGCTGTTCAATGCCGGGAGCATTGTCAGCATCGTCGTGATCGATGCGACCCGGATTGCCTCTGGGCCTCAACAACACTCGGAGAGGAAGAAGCGAGGTGCCGCGACAACCGGGGCTCGTGCGGTTTCCGTTCCGCCTGCCGGGCTGGTCCCTGCGCGCCAGGCTGGCCACGCTCTTGGTGCTCGCCTCGCTGGTGCCGCTGCTCGTCGGCGCCTACATCGACATCCGACAGACACAGGCTCAGCTGCTCGACGGCATGAAGCAGCTGCTGCAGGCGCGTGCCGACCAACTGGTGCGCGAACTGGACAGCTTTCATCGCGCCCACCAGCGCACGGTGGATCGGTTCGCACACTTTCCCGACACCACAACCTTCTGCGCCGGCGATGCCGGCAAGCAGACCG